>Ga0208789_1000036_pt1 | contig 256548 bp, 211 predicted proteins | sample Methanotroph_Enr_FD_187368 | JGI IMG/M metagenome (GOLD analysis project Ga0208789, IMG submission 187368) | Enriched soil microbial communities from Old Woman Creek wetland in Ohio, USA - Methanotroph_Enrichment_5 (SPAdes) (version 2) | ecosystem: Environmental > Terrestrial > Soil > Wetlands... | reverse complement strand
TTGAACCGGTTGGTGTATGCGCCCCTGTTACTCCAAAGTTTGCAGCATCAGAAACTGCGTAATTACAGCTTACCTGCATAGACGATATATTACTATATATATCGCTGCAATCATAGTTCGTCAAATTATAAACTGCCCAGTCATAGTCGTCACCACTACTGTTTGGCGTGATTCGGAAATCCAACATCCCGCTTGACGAAACAGTAAACGTATACCATACATCATTCTTTTCTCCTTGCTGTAAACAATTTCCAGGACAGCCACCACCTGTGGGTATTTCGCCTGTGTAGTTCCCGGTATTCGTATACGAAGCAGACGTTGAATAGGTCTGCTGGCACAAGGGAATGGCGCCCAAACAGTCCTGATTCGTTGGTACCTGGCTGTATACCCGATCGGCAGAAATATAAAAAATACTGATAAGTAAAACGAAGGAGATGTAAAGTTTTCTCATAGCAATATTATTTAGTTAAGTCTCAACGGAATATTGAGCGTAAATATATAAAAAAAAATATTAGACAAGTAAAATTTAAACTTTTATCGCTTAGAGCTAAACAAATTTAGATAAAAAAGATCCCCTCATTTCAGGGGATCTTTTTTACAATTATTCATTTAATTCTTGACAAGTTTTTCAATATAAATGCCGTCATCACTGGCAATTTTGAAGAAATATATTCCTCTTGGAAGAGTCGAAATATTGATTTCCTTATGATGTTTACCAATGCCGAATTCCAGGCTTTCATTATACATCTGCTGGCTAAGTGCATCAAACATAGTGATTGTAATTTGCTTAGAATTGATAAGCGTAAAATCAATATTAACCAAGTCCCGTGCTGGATTTGGATAAAGTACCAGATTCGAGATACCCGATGACTCCCCTATTCCGTCGGGTGATTGGTGCACATTTATAATAGCAGTTGCCACATCTGTTCCGCAGTTATTGGAAACTGTAAGCGTAACAGTATATGTGCCAGGTGTTAAATACTCATGCACAACATCCTCATTATTTGAATTAGGTGATCCATCTCCAAAGTTCCATAAATATATATTTCCATAAAGCGAATAACTATAGAAATCGAATGTTAGCGTATCCTGCGTGTCAACATAGCTTATGATAGCATGTGGCAAAGGATCCACAATCACAGTATCAGGTCCGGCATAATAAACGCATCCGAATGAATCAGTAACAGTCACTGAATAATATCCGGTCTCAGCCACATAAATCGATGGAACATTTATTGAACCGCTCGACCATTCGAAAGTGTAATAAGGATTATTCATATAAAGCATTACTGAATCCGGCTGGCAGAAATGCGTATCCCCATTTGAAAGAATATCTGCAGGTGGCATTGGAGGATACATCTGTATGCATTGTGCTGGCGATGCAGCAGAACAGCCATTAGCCGCTGTGACTGTTACTATATAACAACCCACTGCATTTACATTAAGAGTAGGACCTGACCCACCAGGAGGACTCCATACATATGATGCATACGCAGGTGGTCCCGGTATTACACTGAGAGTTGAAAGTACAGGATCCCCGGTACAGAATCCGGTATCTGTCGCGGCTATTACAGGCAATGTAAATGGGTTCACAGTTATTACAACATTATCCGATGCAGTACATCCGTTCACATCCGTCACCGTAAGGAAATAGGTGATTGTAGCTTGCGGAGTGATGACAGGATTTGCAATACTATCAGGGTTCAACCAGGTTGAAGGCGCCCATAAATAGGATCCTCCTACTCCGGCACCTGAACCATTCAATGTTGCTGATGACCATTGGCAGATTGTAGTATCGTTACCGGCATTGGCTATTGGTGATGGGTTCACAGCGATAGTCACACTTCCAGTCATGGTGTTTGAACAAGATCCATTTGTACCAGTAACGGTATAAACTCCGGGAGCAGTAAAATAATTAAAATCTAACACTGAGCCGGTTCCAGGATACATAGGCAATGTTGGTCCGCTTGGTCCTATCACCTGATAATTTACACCAGGATCAGATCCGCTTATGCCAACAAGAACTCCAATTCCCCCAGTACAATAATTACCGCCACCTGTAACTGTATAAGCTGTTGGTATAGGCGATGCGGTAACATTTACGCAGTTCAACATAGCAACTGAACATGTGGTCAACGTATTTGTTGCAGTAACGCAATAAGTTCCCGTTACATTTTGATTGCCGAAACAAATTGCAGCACCTGTGCCTACTATGGTTGTATCAGGAATACTATTTATAAGCAGCTGATACATTATTCCAGGATCAGAACCGTTAAGGCATACCGGCACACCGGCGCCTCCACCACAAAAAGTACCTCCTCCAGTTACGGAAAACTGCGTAGGCAATGGATTCTGTGTAACGGTAACGCTTCCAAGCATCCAGGTGGCACATGTTGAAGTTGTATTTTGCGCCATCACTGTGTATGTCCCGGTTGTTGTCTGATTACCGAAACTTATCGGGAAACCTGTCCCTATTACTGGCGCCCCTATTGATGAGACACCCAGATAAAGTATATATTGAACACCTGCTTCAGATCCATTCACTCCAATAGGAACTCCAACTCCGCCCTGGCAGAATTGTCCTCCGCCTGTCAAAGTAAAGACTGTTGGCAATGGATTTACAACCATTACAATCTGGTTACTGAAACCAGTGCAGCCTAGAGCATCAGTGGCACCAGCCTGCACAATATCACCATTTGCAAGTGTACATGTAGTGTATGTATTCAAGGGTCCTGAATAAGCAGGAGGAACTCCGCCATTAATACTGAATGTATAATTAACAGCTGTAGCAGGAACAGGAGTGGCTGTAAATGTAACACAAGATCCTGTGCAAACGGTATTGCCGGTGCTCGTAAGTGTAACTGATATTGAACCAGGATCGCTTACTGCAGCAGAAGAAGCATCTGAACATCCATTCAAATCAGTAACAGTTACAGCATAAGAACCAGCACATAAACTTGTTGCATTTGGTGTATTCTGCACAGGAGTAGTATTCCATTGATAAGTGTAAGGAGCAACCCCGCCTGTTGTGGAAGTGATAATACTACCGTCGCATGCGCCGCAAATACTGGGAAGATTTACCGTTGTAATAGTAATATCAGGCTTTGGGTTTACAGTAAAGGTTAACACATTTGATGTGTCAACACAAGTGCCGTTGGAAGCGATCACATATACCGTTGTCGGGTTTATAGTCAAAGCCTGTGAATATGTATTGTTACCACTTGCAATAACATTTGAACCATTTACATTAAATGTATACAATGCAGCGCCGGAACCTATATCCGTAAACGTAACGACGGTTCCGGAACAAACAATCTGATCCGCATCATCACTGGTAAGAGTAGCAGTCGGCATTGGATTAACAGTAATTGTAACACTTGCCACCGCTTGGGTAGTACAACCAGCTTGTGTAACTGTTACTGTATAAGTTGTAGTAACCGCAGGACAAACATTGATAGTTGCTGTTGCTAGGCCCGGAGGGTTGCTCCATTGATAATTGGATCCTCCCGAAGCGGTCATCGTTACGCATTCCCCTGAGCAGATAGTTGTTGATGGTGTAACATTGATACTGGCAGTTGGGGCAGCTGTAACATTAACAGTAGCATTGGCCAATGCTGTACATCCATTTGCTCCGGTAACCATTACACAATAAGCTGTTGTAGTAACCGGGCTCACAACAATAACAGGATTTATTCCCAAGCCATTACACCAGTTATATGTAACACCGCCAGATGCTGTAAGTGTAACAGTGCCACCAGTACATATATTTGTAGAAGCAGGATTGATGGCAGCAATAGGCAATGAAAGTACATTTATTGTAATACTTGCCACATCAGAACATCCATTGTTATCAGTAATAGTAACATCATATGTTGTGTTGCTGACAGGGCATACAGTTGCTGTAGGCCCGTTACCCAATCCACAACACCATTGATATGTATATGGCCCTGTTCCTCCTGTAATATTAACTGAAATAGTTGTACAACTACCTGCACATACTGTGTTCGGCGAGGCTATTGCGGTTGCATTTACATTATCAACTGTTACTGTAACAGAAGCGGATGCAGAACATCCTCCATTGGTAACTATCACAGAATATGTAGTTGTGGCATTGGGAGTGACGACAGGGTTTTGCAAAGCTGTTTGTCCGGCCAATGATGGATCTGCAGGTACAGAACTCCACAGATATGTTCCTCCTCCTGCAGTGCTAAGAGTAACAGGAGTCGTACCGCCGGAACAAATGGTTGTCGGGTTTGCACTGGCAGTGACTGTAAGTGCATTCACTGTTACAGTATATGCAGCGCTTGCAGTACATCCGCCAACTGTGACAGTTACGGTATATGTTGTAGTTACTGCAGGGGTTACATATACAGTATCGTTTGTACCCAGGCCGCAGCACCAGTTATAAGTAGGGCCTCCGGTTGCAATTAACATGGCTGTACCACCCGGACATATACTTGTTGGGTTACCCGTAACAGTTACAGTAATTACATTCACTGTTGCAGATGCTGTTCCAGAACAACCATTTGCATCAGTTATGGTAACTGGGTATGTTGTTGTAGTTATTGGGCATACATTTATCACAGCTGTAGTCTGACCACCTCCCCATAAATAGGTATATGGTGCAGTGCCACCACTGCCGGTAGCTGTGATATTCGTACATTGCCCAATGCATAATGGACTGGTAGTCGGCGTAGCCGTTGCTGTAACTGTAGTAACGTTCACAGTGACTGAAGCCGTAGAAGTACAACCACCATTTGTTACTGTAACAGTATACGTGGTTGTTACTGTTGGACAGACCGAAACTGTTGGAGTATTTCCTAATCCACAACACCATTGAAATGTTCCGCCAGCTGGTATGCTGGTTGCGGTAAGCAATGAACAACCTCCGCTGCAAATATTGGCAGGAGTGGCTGATGCCGTAGCAGTATATACATTTATGGTAGCAGAAGCTGATTGAGTACATCCGGTAACAGCATCGGTAACAGTAACAGTATATGTTGTAGTCGCAGCTGGGCAAACATTTATTACCTGAGTTAATCCAGCTGTATTCCATTGATATGTATAGGTACCTGAACCACCAGTCGGATTGGCTGTAATATTTGTACAAGCCGGAGGACATATCGGATTAACATCAGGAGTTGCCGTAACATTTAGAACATTGACAGTTACTGTTGCTGAAGCAGCTGCAGTACAACCATTAGGAGCAGTTACTGTAACAGTATATGTTGTTGTAACCACAGGACACACATTAACCGTTGCATTTGTTCCCAATCCGCAACACCACAGGTATGTACCACCGCCTGTAGCTGTAATATCTGAGCATGCACCGGCACATATAGTAGCAGGATTGGCTACAGCCGTAGCAGTGACAGTATTTACAGTGATTGTCACACAATCCGAGGCCGTGCAACCAAGGGCATCAGTAACCGTTACACAATACGTAGTAGTTGTAAGCGGGCATGCAGTAGGATTAGCGATGGTAGCATTATTTAAACTGCCTGCAGGGCTCCACTGGTAAGTATATCCTGGTGTTCCTCCGGTCGCAGTAGGAGAACCACCAATTGCCACACACTGACCCTGACAAAAAGTAACATCAGTTCCAGCATTAGCAATAGGAGATGGATTTACATTTATAGTAACAGCATCTGATGCTGTACAGCCGGCAGCATCCGTAACAAGAACTGTATATGTGGTAGTAACCGTAGGGCAAACGCTTGGGTTGGCTATAGCAGGAATAACACTTGCCGGAACAGAACTCCACGCATAAGTATATGGAGGTGTTCCTGCAGATGCCGTACTCGGAGTACCACCTATTGACACGCAAATTCCACTGCATATTGTCTGATCGTTTGCAGCCGTTGCGGTGGGAGGTACATTAATAGTAACAGTAGTTGTTGCAGTTTGTGTACAGCCTGCAGCATCTGTAACTGTAACATTATATACTGTAGTAATATTCGGACATGCAAGTGGATTTTGAATAGTGCAATTGTCTAAACTTCCGCATGGGCTCCACTGGTAGGTATAACCTGGAGTTCCTCCTGACACCGTAGTTATCAAATTAGAGCAGCCTCCAAGACAAAGAGAAGGTGGCGTTGGTGCGATACTAACTATGATCTGCGGATTGACAGTTACAATCGCAGCATCTATAGCAGTACAGCCTGCAGCATCTGTAACTGTAAGAGTATATGTTGTAGTTACTGTTGGGCATACATTTGGGGTTGCTATAGCAGGAATTACACTGGCAGGAACAGAACTCCATGCATACGAATATGGAGCTGAGCCACCGGCAACAGAATTCGGGGCCTGCCCTATAGTTATACAGTTACCATAGCAGACAAACTGGTCTGGGCCTGCCATTGCAGTTAACTGCGGATTTACTATAACAACCGCATCATCTGAAGCCGTACAACCCGCTGCATCGGTCATGGTAACGGTATAAATTGTCGTAGCAGTTGGACAAACAACTACCGTTGCATTTGTTCCTCCCGGAGGTACCGCCCATTGCCATATATTCCCCGAACCAGTTGCAACAAGTGTTGCACAACCGCCATAACAAATTGTTGTATCGCTGTTAATAGTAGGTGGTTGCTGAGGGTTGACGGTTATTAAAACACTTGCTGTCGCAGAACATCCCGATGTCTGATCAGTAATGGTAACAATATAAGTTGTATTTGTGATAGGCCACACACAAGGATTTGCAATATTTATATCACTGATTGTTGTATTTGGACTCCATTGGTAGGTATATGGTCCAAGGCCACCAGCAGGTGTTGCAGTCAGACAGCTTGTATCGCCCATACAAATTGGGTTCTGATCTGCTATTGCTGTTGCTGTAAGATTAATAACTGTAACAGTAACCTTCTTCGATTTAACACAGCCAGTTGAACTGACATAAGACATCGCATAATAATCGGTTGTAACAGTGGGGCAAACATTTACTATCAAATTAGTTCCACCTGAGGCCAGAACAGTTCCACCGATAAAGCCTTCATACCATATCACCCCGTCACCCGTTGTTGTAGAAGCTGAGAGGTTAATACAATCTCCTAGGCAAATTATTGGATTACCTGGAAATGCAAAAAGATTTGGCAGTGGGTTAACATTTATAGTAATATTATCTGTGGCGGTGCCACTTGCACCATCTGTTACTGTGCATGTAAGTACATATGTTCCTGCTGAAGTAGCTGTAAATGTTGGTGACTGGCCAGCTAATGGACTGAGCTGTCCGCCTCCTCCTGCCCAGGTATATGAATACGGAAGTGTTCCACCTGATCCAACACCCGTAAGTATTACATCATCCCCCACACAGAGGTCATATGAGCTATATGGTATGCTGCTTATCTGAATATCGACAGCCAGCGGTTGAGCCACCAGGTAAAATGGAATACAACTTACCAGGAAAAAGAGTAGAAATTTTTTCATATCTCTGTATGTTTAAATCGTACTGCTACGAAGTGAAAGTATTAATTTATAAATGTACAAAATCCACGAATTAAAATCAAGGTTTTAATTAAAAATTCAAACTGTTATTAGTGTTTCTATGAATATGACGAAGGTTTTCCATTGCAGGTTGCCTTTATTTAACTGTTTTTTAAAAATGCTAATAATTAATTTACTGTATTTTAAATATTAAATGTTATACTGTTTTTAGTAATTTTTGTTACAAAAAAACACGCATGAAGTTTTGCATTAGACATATTATAATGGCAAAACTCTCTACAAGTAACAAAAATAGTGGATTATTTAATAGAAATTAGTTGCAGTTTTTTATTTATTAAGAAACTTTTTAACATTTATATATAAAAAAATTACGAAATTTGCATTCCATTTTAAGAAAACAGTCTATTAACTTTTAAAAAAATAATTATGAAAAAAAATTATCTACTATTAATGCTAATCATTTTAGCAGTTTTTTCTCAGTCCAGGAGTTACGGGCAATTGCTCCTGCATGAGTCGTTTAGTTACACACTTCCTGCAACAATAGGAGGCAATGGAGCTACTGGCACTTCCAATAACAACTGGACCACACATAGTGTAACGGCCGGCCAGACTACTACAGACACATTATATCCCGGAAGTTTAAATTTTCCCGGATTAATCGCATCAACTGGTGAAAAGCTTCATTTATTTAGTTATAAGAACGCCATCTCCAGAGATGTTAATTCACCATTAGTAACCAACGCTAGCACTGTTATGTATTTTTCAGCTTTGATTAATGTTCTTGACACTGCTCAAATAAAAACTACAGCAGACTATTTCATGTCGTTTGGAGCCACTGCTGGCTCAAGTGTTACTTCACTTGGAGGAAGGTTGGGAATAAAAGCAATAACTTCTGCAACAAGTTACAGATTATCTATTAGTAACATTTCAGGTGGAACACCTACTTATACTGACTTTGCACAGGATTTGAATTGTGGAACTACATATCTTGTTGTTGTTAAATATGACAGAAGTACAAATCCTACCACAGCCAGTTTATGGGTTGATCCTGTTGCTACAAGCTTTGGAGGAACTGAACCTGCTGGTTCAGTAACCAATGCTACAGGAACAAATACATTTGCAGCTTTTGCTTCAATGTGTATTAGAAACAGTGCCAATACACCGAAAGTAGAAATTGATGAAATCAGAGTTGGTTCAACATGGGCAGAAGTAACACCTGCTGGAACAGTAGCTGCACCAACAAAATTAGTTGTAACATCAATTAATGGCGGTACAGATCCTTATGTAAATACTGGTTTTTATGCGGTAGTGCAATCGCAGGATGCAAGTAGTGTTGCAGCAAACGTTACTGCAAATGTTAATTATACAATTACACTTTCTACAGGAACAGGTACTTTAGGTGGCACTTTAACAGGAACAATTCCAACTGGTGCAAATACTGATACTATTTTTGGGATTACATACAATACTGTTGAAACTGGTGTGAGCATTACAGCTACTGATAATGCTGCCGGATTAACTGCCGGAACAAGTGCATTATTTAACGTACTTGCATTGCCTCCAACTGCTGTAAAACTTGCAATTACAGATGTTAACAGTGGTATTAATCCTTATATTGGTGCTACTTTTAATGCTACTATAAAAGCATGGGATAATTCTAACAATCCTGTTAATGTTGTAACACCTGTTAATATTACATTATCCGCACTTTATGGAACAGGAACACTTGGTGGCACTTTAACAGGCACCATTGCTTCAGGTACAAACAGCGTAACAATCACAGGTATTACTTATAATGTTGCTGAAAATAATATAGCGCTTAAGGTGGTTGACGATGCTTCTACCCTAATTGCAGATACCAGTGCCTTATTCAATGTACTTGCTATTCCTGCTGCTCCTGCAATTGTAATTACTGAAATTATGTACAACCCACCTGAATCAGGTACTGATTCACTTGAATTCGTTGAATTTTATAACAACGGTAGTGCAGCAGTGCCATTAAAAAACTTTACTTTTAATGTTGTTGGCTCCGGCACATACACATTTAAGGATGATACTATTGCTGCAGCAGGTTACTATCTGATAGCTGTTGATTCTGTGAAATTCCACAATTTCTATGGTCAAACTGCTCATAAATGGAACTTTGGGGGTTTAGGTAACACAGGAAAGACTTTATTATTAAAAGATAGTTTTACTACATTGGTAGATTCTGTTTCATACTTAAATGTTGCTCCCTGGCCAACAGCCGCTGCCGGAAACGGATCATCAATAACTTTATGTGATCCTAATGCTGACAATTCACTGGCAGCAAGCTGGCAAGCTTCAGATGAGATAGTATCTACTGACTCTGTAAATCATAAAATTGTAAGGGCAACTCCAGGTGCAGGCTGTTTAACAACCGATATTTACAGCTATAATGTTAGCAATTATTCAGTTAATTGTTTTCCAAATCCTGTACGAGAAACTCTGACTCTCTCTCTTGAAGGGCGTTCCAATGAAATTGAAATTTATGATATGCTTGGAAATATTGTGTATTCAACTACTACACCATCAGCTGTAACTACTATCAATACTGAAAAAATGAACAAAGGAATTTATATTGTTAAAGTCCAGTTCAATGATAACTCAGTGGTTACAAAGAAAATTACCGTGATGTAAAAAAGTATTCTTCACACATTAAAAAAAGCAGTTGGTTTCAACTGCTTTTTTTTTTATTTTTACATTTCAATAAGCAAGTTTTTTTATGAAGAATTATATAATATATATTCTTTTTTTGCTAAGCAGTATTATACTGCCGCTTCTAGGCAATGCGCAAGATGAAAAAGCGCTGCGGGTTGAAATCGAAGCAAAATCAACTTCCGATTCATACCAAATAATTCCATTCGGAGAAAAAGGCGTATTGCTGTTTTTCCAAAGCAATGAAAGCGCTGACAAAACAAATAACAAATGGTATTTTACACTGTATAATACAAATTTTAAAGAAAAATGGAGCAAAGAACAACTGGTACCAAAGGATCTGAAGTTTTTATTCTTTGATTACTCTGACAAATACCTCTTTCTTTATTTAGAGAACTCTTCAACATCATACTCCAAAGGAAATTTTCAGATATTAAAAATTGACATTGTTAATGACAGTATTCAGGCATACAATTCCAAGAACCCTGTAAAATCAACCGTTACGGGATTCAAAGTAATCAATGATGTTGTTTTTCTTTCAGGATACACTCTTCCCAGCAGGGCGGGTTATTGCGGGCAATCATGCCTTTCCTTCACTTTTCTGCCCATTCTGACAGGAGTTAACATACTAAAGTATCAACCATTTTTATTTCTTTACAACCTGACTTACGGTACTACAAAAATTATTTCTGACCCTTATGCAGGACAGGCCTACGTTGAAAATCTTTCATCGGATGATAATGATTCTACATTTACAGTTTCTATAAAAAATCATATTCCGCGGAAAAAGAATGCTATGTATATTGATAAATTCAACACAGGCGGATCAAAAACAAGCACGCTTAAAGTTGTTACAAATAATGAAAAACGCAAACTGAATACTGCCAAATTGATTTCAATAAGCGAAAATGAAAAAATTTTAATTGGCACCTACAATAACATCACAAAAGGAAATCGCGCCAATCCTGCATTTATAGGCTTTTCAGAAGGATCAACAGGAATATACTTTTGCAAAATAGTGAACGGAGAACAACAAAGTATTTCATTTTATAATTTTTCAGTTTTCAAAAATTTCTATTCTTACATGAGTAATAAAAGGACACTCAAAATGCTCAAAAAAGCAAAGAAGATGGAACTGAAAGGAAAGGAAATTTCGTTCGACTATAAATTACTTGTGCATGATATTATTGAAAGAGACTCCTCGTACATTATGATAGCAGAAGCTTATTACCCGGAATACCATACTGTGACTTATACAAGTTTTGATTCATACGGGCGTCCTGTGACCATGTCGTATACAGTATTTGACGGATATCGTTATACCAATGCACTGGTGGTATGTTTTGACAAACAGGGAGAATTGCTGTGGGATAACAGTTTTGAAATATGGAACATTCTTTCGTTTAATCTCAGTGAACGTGTGAAAGTATTGATAGACGGCGAGGATATCATGCTCGCATACAGCAATGAAGGAGAAATTGCTTCAAAAATAATTCGAGGAAATAAAGTGATTGAAGGGAAAGAATACACTAAAATTGAATCGAAATATAATAATGATAAACTGATATCTGATTACAACAGCGACATGGAACATTGGTATGGGAATTACTTTATTTCATACGGCTATCAGAAAATCAAGAACAAGCAACAAGATAAAAACAAACGCACGGTTTTTTATTTCAATAAAATTGCATTCGAATAATTCAACGTACTATCAATTGAATTTGTATGCCTGATTTTACTTTGTAAATATTATTTAATGGAAAATTCCACTGAAAAAAAATCTTTTAAGCAGTCACTCGGATTGTTTGATTCCACTATGATGGTTGTCGGTTCAATGATTGGATCCGGTATTTTTATTGTTAGCGCTGATATTGCAAGGAATGTGGGTTCACCTTTTTATCTGCTTCTTACATGGATTGTTACTGGTATTATCACAATCATCGCTGCATTAAGTTATGGGGAACTGGCTGCCATGATGCCAAAAGCAGGAGGACAGTACGTGTATTTAAAAGAAGCTTACAATTCCATGGTTGGATTTTTATATGGATGGACGCTGTTCCTTGTAATTCAGACAGGCACAATCGCCGCGGTGGCCGTGGCTTTTGCAAAATTCACAGGAGTGCTTATTCCTGATCTCAGCGAAAAAAATATTCTTGTAAGCATTTCAGGATTTCAGATTTCAGCTGCACAGTTGCTTGCAATCGCCAGTATCATTGCACTTACAATAATCAATTATCGCGGCATCAGAAATGGAAAAATAATGCAGTTAGGTTTTACCCTTACAAAAATTATTGCTATTTCAGGATTGATCATCCTTGGATTCATTGCTGCATCAGGCACCAGCTTCTGGTCATCGAATTTCAGTGATATGTGGAGCGCTTCTACAACAATAATTGATAAAAATAATGTTATCACTGCCATTCATCAAATTAGCGGGTTCGCAATAGTTGCAGCAATCGGCGTAGCCATGGTTGGCTCAGTATTCTCGAGCGATGCATGGAACAATGTTACTTTTATAGCAGGTGAAATTAAAAACCCGAAACGGAATATACCACTTAGTTTATTCTGGGGTGTTTTAATTGTAACAGTTATTTATTTACTTGCGAATATTGCATACCTTACATTGCTTCCGCTGAAAGGCAGTCCTGAAGGAACTGATGTAATTGGCAGGGGAATTCAGTTTGCGCTGAACGAAAGAGTTGGTGTGGCAGCAGCTTTCAGAATATTTGGAGATTCGGCGGCAATTGTAATGGCTGTCCTTATTATGATTTCCACTTTTGGATGCAACAACGGACTGATACTTTCAGGTGCAAGGGTTTATTATGCGATGGCCGGTGATGGATTGTTCTTTAAGAATGTATCAAAAATTAATAAATTTTCAGTGCCTGGAGTTGCATTGATTTTACAGTGCATTTGGGCAAGCTTATTATGTCTTTCCGGAAAATACGGTGACCTGCTCGATTATGTAGTTTTTGCAGTATTGCTGTTTTATATACTTACAATTATAGGTCTTTTCATTTTGCGAATAAAAAAACCTGATGCCGAGCGACCTTACAAAGCCTTTGGCTACCCGGTGCTTCCTGCGCTTTATATAATATTAGCGACAGCTTTATGTGTCGACTTGTTAATTTACAAACCCAACTATACTTGGCCGGGAATTATTATTGTTATCATCGGGATACCCGTATATTTCATGATGAAAAAAACACAGAAGTAGATCCGTATTTTTCCGGTAAACGATAAAACATTTTTCAGTTATATTCTCAGCAAATAATAGAATTTATAAATTTGATGACGTTAAAATTTTAAATTATTAACTAAAAGCATTACCGTCTCCTTTAAACTAAAGGAGACAGTAGGTTTTGAAATAAAAAAAATGTGACATCCCGACAGTCACTTTTTTTTGCTAGAATTCAAACGATAATGTATTCTTCAGCAAGTACACAACCTCAAAAGTCTGCAAACGCTTGTGTATTGAGCTTTTTGAGGTTTGTTTGTTTAGTATTTAAAATTCAATTGATAAAGTATTTTTAAGGGCGGATTAACCTCAAAAGTCTGCAAAGCCCGTGTGCTGTGTCTTTTGAGGTTTGTGCATTTGGCATTTCAAAATTCAAATGATAAAGTATTCTTCAGTGAATAAATTGTATTGACTACTCCTACCGGTGGCTTGCTGTCGTAGTAATAATTGTAAGCCATTGAAAAAGCAAACTTGTCTGAAATTTTAATTTTAAAATCAGTTTGTGAAGAAATTTTAAAATCATCAAACTGATTTATTTTTGGTTGATAATACGTAGTATTTACAAGGCTTAGCAACTTATTCAGTTTCCATGTGAGCGACACATAACTGTTGATTCGGTGGTTGCGGTCGATTTTAGCAATATCATTTATTTCTTCATATTCATACATGTACATCCAGGCTGCATAAAATCTGAAACTTTTTGTTTTGATTATTTTAAAGCGAGGACCTGCACCAAGTAAACCGCGAAAATTCACATCCAAAATTTTATTGAATTGAGCTTGGGTAAACGCTTCAATAGTATACCAGTCATTGATTTTATAATTATATCTCAGATGCAAAAACCCATTATTAGCATATTCATCCTTCCCTGCTTTTACAAAAGAGAAATCGCTAAGGGCAAGATACAGGCTACGTTTGGTCTTGAATTGCAAATGCAGTTGTGTGCCAATATCAGTAAGCTGCTTTGTACTTTTCATTAACTGGAAAGATATCTTTGCATCACCGGCCCATCCTGTAGTATCAGTCTTCAAACGCTCCTGCTCAATGTTTACAACCTGTGCATTTGAAAAAGCAGAAATAAAAAGGAAAAATATAAGAATGTGTTTCATGTTTTTTTCAAGTTGCGGTAAAATTATCAATTAATTTTAATTCTTTATTTTTACATCATGAACCAGCTAAACAAAGAATTAACCTCCATTTACGATGAGCTTCCTTTGTGGTCGGCACCGTTTGGATTAAAACTTCTGGAAGAAATTCAATTGAAGAAAAATATCAAAGCCCTTGACATTGGCTTTGGCACAGGGTTTCCACTTCTTGAACTTGCACAGCGACTTGGCGAAAGCAGCGTGGTATATGGCATTGATCCATGGAGTGAAGCTGTTGACAGGGCACAATTAAAAATAAAAAGCATGAGATTGAAGAATGTAAGGATCTTCAACGGACATGCAGAGCAAATGCCTTTCCGTGATGAATATTTCAACCTTATCATTTCCAATAACGGATTGAATAATACAAATGATCTGTTCGCAGCACTAAAAGAAACTCATCGTGTTACAAAAAAAAATGCACCTCTGATTTTTACAGTTAATTTGCCAGACACCATGTTAGTTTTTTATGAAATATTTGAAAAGGTATTGCAGAGCCATGGTTTAAAAACAGAAATTGAAAAAATGCATCACCATATCCGGAATAAAAGAAAATCAATACAGGAATTGACACAACTTGCTGAGGATGCAGGTTTCGCAATTCATAAAATTGATGAAGACAAATTTCATTTAAATTTCATGGATGGTACTGCCCTGTTCAATCATTTCTTTATGAAAATTGCTTTTCTTGACAGTTGGGAGCAGATTGTTTCAAAACGGGATATGCGTAAAATTTTTGCAGAACTTGAGCAAACGCTTAATCAGTATGCAAGCATACATGGAAGCCTGAAACTTGCAATTCCTTTTGCGTGCTTTAATTGTATTAGAAAATAATTTACTTATTCCAAAACAAACTATAGCTCTTTGCATGTAACCATGCGGAAAGGTAACTCATCCCTGAACTTCAGTGCAAGTGCATTTACTTTTTTTTCAATTGCAGTGATACCTCTTTTTGTAAATTCATTTTCCTGCATCTTCGACAGCACAAGCATTTCAAAAGCTGTGGATGGAAGCCAGTCTACATCTTCCTGATAACCACAAATAGCAAGGGCACCAGTCTTATCAAGAAATTTCTTCAGATAATTTTTCCTGATAGCAAGTGTGCTGCATGAACCAAAAATAATTATAGAAAAGCTGCATTTGCCTGCAAGAAGCTCCGCAAGTGCATCAAGGGAATATGTTTTTTTATTTCCAAGAATCAATTGATTTTTTTCCCCATGAAAGGCCAGGTATAAAATGGGATATTTATAATACTTCCGCTGCAACCATTTACTGATAAAATACTCAATTTCCTCTGTTGTGGCACAGGCATGATAAATATAATCAATACTCCTGTGCGTATGCAGAAGTTCCAGTATTGGTTTTACAGATGATTTTTCGCGGAGATCTTCATCCCATATACCTTCGAGGCAATAAATCCCTTTCATTTCATCCCAATAAAAATATTAAAATCAGAATGGGAGATCATCAATGTCTTCCTTCTGAGCGTTAAACGTTGAAGGAATATCCTCTTGAATAGATGAAGAAACATTATTTTGTTCTTGGCTTCCGGTCTGGCCATTTTCAACTTTCCATGCTTTGGCTTCGGTATACCAACGTCCGTTATATTCGCGACTTTCAAGGTCGAAAGATACTTTCACCGTATCACCGGGTTTTGCATTGAATAAATCAACTTTATCATTCCACAGCGAGAAACAAATTTTCTTTGGGAATTTAGCTTCAATTTCTATGACAAACTCAAGTTTTTTAAGGGGACCTTTTTGAGTATTGATGTTCTGAACAGGTAGTACTTGCAATACTTTTCCTTCTATTTCCATTTTGATTTAATTTTGTGCAATTTACTAAAATAATCCCAATTAGGAATATTGAAAATTATTTTTTTAAAAGGATTTCGAAAAAAGCATTGATATCAAAAAAATCAGGCACAATTATTGGTATTCTTCAGGCATCATGTTAGTAAGTTTTAGTCACTGTGCTTTTAGTCAAGTTTAATTTCTGCTCAAAACCCGCCATCCCGGCGGGTTTTTTTGTTTTACCAGCATCCGTTAACAGTTCCTTCGTATTTATTAAATATACAATGCCTGCAATTCGAAAATTTGTACTTTAGTATTCTAAATTTTTAACTATGAAATTACATCAGGCCATTTATGCCATCGTTTTATCAGCAACGATAGTCTTCTTCAGCAATTGCGGAAGCGGATCAGAAAACAAGAACGGTGGTGATACGAATAGCGACTCTTCCAAAACTGAGAAAAACACTGTAGTAAAAATCACGAAGTCCGAATCTTCAGGTTTTCTGCAATCGGGTAAAGACAGTTATAAACCTGAAAATTCATATGACGGAGAACCTACAACCTGGTGGACACCTTATCCACAGCGGAATGGCGTTGGCACATATATCAAATACTTTTTCGAGAAAGAAACTGAAATCGATGGATTGCAGATATGGAACGGATCTCACTATCCGAACTATCCAAAATACGGCAATATATTTTTAAAAAATAACAGGCTCAAAGTATGCACCATTGAATTATCAAACGGCACGAAATATTGCTTCAAACTTGCCGACATTGATGACTTTCAGACAGTATCATTTCCAGCAACCAAGACATCATCAGTTAAGGTTTCCATCGATGCTACATATCCTGGAAGTCAATGGAATGACGCCTGTATTTCGGAAATTAAATTTCTCGACAACACAGAAAACCCAAGTACTATTGATGCTAAGCCATGGGACAATAAGACAGTATCTGATCTATCGGTTGAAGAATTCACCGGCACTTTTAAAAATGCAACATCAATAGGTGGTTCACTTGTGCTGACTTTACTGAATAATAATAAAGAAGCACATTTTGTAATGAACCCTGACTGGAACAAATTACCTGATTTTATTACCAATTCACCCGAAGGAGGGTTTGGCCCAAATCCATCTTATATCGAAAAAAAATATAAAATCAAGTATACTGTTGTATTTGGTTCTGTTTCGGAAGATATCACCCCAGGCCTGAATAATATTATCAAGACCATAGAACCAATTTAAGTTCAAAAAAAAACTCTCATTTACGAGAGCTTTTCTTTTTTATAATTTCTTTTTTCTTCGTCGGCTTTTTAGCATTAGCCTTTAGTTTTAAGCCAGGAATAAGATCTTCCGGCGAAGCCTTCAACTCCCTGCATCTTTTTACCAGGATATCAAGTGTTGAATTCTTAAAATAATCAAGAATTAAGTTATTTAGTCCTGACCAGTATTCCCTGGCAACACATTTATCAACCTTATAGCACATACTTGGATTGCATATGCACTGAACAAGATTTGGGCCACTTTCAAAAGATCTGAAAATATCAAGAACCGTAATTTCCTTTGCAGGTTTTCTCAAAACATAACCGCTTTTTTTACCGCCAAAATTCACAATCAAACCCGAAGTTTTCAGGGCGGAAATAATAGGGTCAAGATATTTTTCAGAAAGATCCTGATTTTTCGCAATATCTTTCTGTAGTATACCGGCATTATTATCAGGACAACCTATTTCTATCATTGTCCTAAGACCGTACCTGATTTTAGTATTTATCATCATAACTCATACAATTTAATAACCATATTACTAATTAAATATTATTTACAATGATCGATTGCTTTAGCCAGGTCAATGCTCTTTTTTATCTTGATGTGTTTTTTAATTACATCTTGCAACGTAGTTTTGATCATGTATTTTGTCATAGTATCATTCATTCCCTGCCAGAATTCATTTGCAACACAAATCCTGGAAATAAAACAAGTAACAGGTTTATTCGTGCAGTGAATAATTGATAATTCAGGTTCAAATGATCGGTAGATGTCGTATATCGTAATCTCATTCATTGGCCTGTTAAGCATGTATCCACTTTTCTTCCCTTTTACATTTACAATTAACCCGGAAGCCTTTAAAGACGCTACAAGCGGGTCAAGGTATTTATCTGATAACTGCTGATTTTTTGCAATATCCTTCTGGAACATGCCATCTTTTCCTTTATGCAGGCCAAGTTCAATCATAATCCTTAACCCATATCTCACCTTTGTATTAACTTTCATAAAACAGTTGTTAAAAATTTAACAAATAAATTTTAAAAAAAAAGGCAGCGGTTTTTTATTTCTACCCACCACAAAATTAATTATATTTTATTCTTATCCTACAAATATTATTGGTTTTATATCACTATTTTGTTAATTTATTCATCTGCCCGCATTCCATAATGTTCAAAAGTTATATCTAATAGAAAAATGAATTAATAATTATGGAAATATAACGGATATAAATTAATTTGTATAATGAATAATTCCTTCATCAGTTCAAGCCTAGTCAGCTAATCCATCGATTTGTCATGAAAAATCATCTTTGCTGTACAATACAAAAATTGCATTAAATTTCGCAAATCAAAATTTTTTTATTTATAAACCGGTCAATTCAGCAAACGTTATACAACCGTATTTCTTTTTTTAAATTTCGTTAAACAATAAAGGTAATTCGTCAGTTAATTCTTCACCTGCTACATTCAAAAGTTCTCTTCGTTTATTATCTTCTTTCACCAAATCTGCGAGAGTCGTTTTTTCAAGATAATCAATGATCACTGAATTTAAGCCCGTCCAAAAAAAACGGACTGAGCATTTACTACCTCTTAAGCAATTCATATCTGGTGTCAGGCAGTCTACGACACAAATTCCTGGTTCAAATGCCTTATGGATATCATACATTGTAATTGTTATAGGATCTCGTGCGAGAATATACCCACTTTTCTTTCCTTTGGCATTGTTAATTAGCCCGGCAACCTTTAATGCGTGTATAATGTAATCCAGATACTTTACGGAAATATCCTGGTTAACAGCAATGTCTTTTTGCATTACACCTTTATGAGCAGTACCCAGTGCAATTTCAAGCATTGTTCTGATTCCATATCTTGTTTTTGTACTGAATTTCATACTTTTAAATTTCCTTTACCTCAAGAAAATAACAGTTAGGATTTTTTAATTAATCCTATTTATCCTATTTTACTTATAGGACAAAAATACAACTCTTTATTACAAACTGCAAATCTTTTGGCATATTTTTTTCAAATAAAAAGATAAACTATCTTGAGAGTAAATTGTATTCCTGCATCTACTGCAAAACGAGGACTTCCTTGAGGTGGACATAAAATAAAACATTTCTGCACCTATGCACACGAAGACTTTTGTGTACACCCAGATATAAAAACAAAAGGTTCCATCTCTGAAACCCTTTATTTTACTAGTCGGGGCGAGAAGACTATTTATTATTCTTCCCACGTTTTCTATTTATTTGATATAATTTATTAATCTATTGATATTCAATGTTTATCATAAAATATATTCTTTGATATATATTTGGTATTTTCTTTAATCATTTGTAATTTTGTGTAATTCTTTGATATATTTTTGATATATTAATAATCACTAATACACAATCTATATGTATACAAAAGTTATAAAACATCAAAACAAATGTTACATCTATTATTCAAAGAACGGTAAAATATTAAGATACCCTACTGGTGTTGAAATATCAAAACAAGATTTTGATGAACACGGTAAAATTAAACAATCATTTATTAAAAAAGACAAGATCATTTCTTCATTGCAAAAGAAGATTGAAGACTTTATTTATGATTATGTTACCAAAGAAGGATTTAGACCTGAAATTGAGAAAGTCAAGAATATATTTAATGAGGCAGAAGAAGCTGAAAGGATTACTACTGATAATTTTATTAAATACTTTGAAAAGTTCTATGATTATAAGACTGAGGAATTTAAAAGAAAAGGAAGCATGTTCTCTTTAAAGGATTATAAATCATTTGAAAATTCAACATTGAATTTTCAAATATACTTTGATAAAGAGCTAACATTAAGTGATATTAATGAAAAAACAATAAAAAAGTATCAAGACTTCTTGACCTTAGATCACAAATCACTCAGGGAAAAAGGTCTCAAACTTCCAGAAAACACATCAGGAAAGTTAAATCCGAATACCATAAATAAAAGAATTCAAGTATTAAAAACATTTTGTCAATGGCTTGATAAAGAAGAGTATTTGAAGTATCCAAATTTTTTAAATCATTTTTCTGCTAAGAAATCAAGAGTTATCAAAGATTTTTTAACCCTTAAACAAGTTAAAGAAATTCAAAATCATGATTTTAAAAATGAATGGCAAAATACTATTAGAGATATATTTATTTTTTCTTGCCATACTGGGCTAAGATGGTCTGATCTAATCAGAATAAAGGAAATTGAAATAATAGAAAATAAAAATATTACATATCTAAAAGGTTATGCTCATAAAACAATGAATACTTCAGGAAAGGAAATAATCATACCACTTACAAAAACAGCAAAAAAAATTCTAAAAAAATACGATTATGATTTTAACTTAAAGAATAGCATGAATGCAATGTTCAATAAGGATTTAAAAGAAATGTTACAAAAAGAAAAAATTTTAGCCGTAATAAGCAAGAAAGATAAAACTAAACCTGATACATTTGTAAAAGAAACGATGTATATAAATGACACGATAAGTATTCATACTGCAAGGCATACATTTGTTACAAATCTAGTAAATAGTAAGGCTCCATTAAATGTAGTTATGCAAATGACAGGACATACAAAACTAGAAACCTTATCGAGATATGTTCATGTCCCTGATGAATTGACTGATGAATATGTAAAAATATTTGAAAATTAAATTATAGATTATGAAAATATCAATGAAATCAGACCATCCACAATTTTATTTTGGCAATATTCTTATTTCCTATTTCCGTGCGTTTGAGCATTCTAAAAAGATTCCAGATGATTCAGAAATGCTTGAACTCTTCAAGTATATTTTTAATGTGAAAAGCATTAATAATATTGAAGAAAAAAACAAGTTATTGAAAACACTAACTGAATCAAAAGAGCACTTTGAAAGGCTATGCAGAAGATTTATTTTTGCTTGTGAAGATTTAGAAGAACAGCTAAAGCAAAAAGAATATTCAATAGAAATTTTATCTAGTAAAAAACCCAAAGGCGAAAAATTTGATTTGACACAAGCCGCTGATTACGCAACAAAAGAATTGAAGAGAAAGAATAAATATACTAATCAAACAATTCTTAATTGGATTAAAAGCGGTCTTGTAAACACGAAGGTTTCTGATAGAAAATATATAATCTGGCAATCCGATTTAGACGAGTATATTTTAAAAAACAGACATCTTTTCCGGGAATAATTAAACTTCACTTTTTTATATATACAAATAAAAAAGCCATGTTAAACTACGAGAATTTTCTAACCCAAAAACGCGACCTGCAAGCAAAAAAAAATGCCTTGACCAAACAAATAAAAGAAATTGATCAACAAATTATGCAGGCAAAAGCGAATAATATAAAAGCAGACCTTCAAGAAAAGAAATAAAACCTTTTATGATTTCAAGTTACAAAGAGTACCTAAACCAAAAAGAAACTTTGAAAAAACAAAAAGAAATTCTTTTCAAGAAGATTGACGAACTGGAAGCGGATTACCTCAACTTCAGATTTAATCAGTTTAAGGAAGAATTATTAAAAAAGAAGAATTAACTGAAATTTTCAAAAATTTGACTATTGGGGTCGTTTTGGGCGAATCCATACAATTAAATGATACTTGGCTTCATTTATTGAAAATATTGGCTTAAAACGAACCCCATTTAAAATGGTTAAATTTCCTCAATATAATTTGCCTGCAAAGAATTAAGATATAAAAAGACAGCATCAACATATTTTTGGGGTTCAAAATCCAAAAGACACTTTATTATTTCTTCATAAAAGGTTTTATTCTCCTTATGTTCTGTTTTAAGATGCACTAACCTGTCTCGAATATCTTGAACTTCTAATATAAGTGAATATTCTTTTTCGTTAGTCTTTAAGAAATGAAGATTATAAATCGCAGGTATAATAATTTTAATTTTTGTTTTTAAATCTTTCCATTCAATATCTGCTTTACTCCATATTTTCCCTTTGATAGAATGGTAAGCAATATTTTCGGGTATGTGTTGATTAATGAATGATTCGACAGAAGTAACAAGAAAAGTTATTCCAGTAGTAACCTCGACAAAGTATTCAAGAAATTTGTGATATTGAAGTTCATGTTGTATTGCCTCAATAGCTTTTAACTCTTTTAATAAATCTTGACTTTTGGCTAAGTGATCACAAGCATTTTTAAAATACAGTAGTACTGGATTAGGTTCAGGAAATTGAAAAGTATGACCGTCTTTTGTTGTGACATTTGTCGCAACAGCAGCAGGTTGTCCTCTTAACGTCTGAGCAACAATTATCCCTTTATCTTTTGATTTAGAAACAAAGTCCATAATCTTTTCTATTGCCGCTTTCGCTTTTTCAGGATTATCGAACTTGATATTCTTAACGGAACTTACTTTAAGATTAAGATTTTCTGACAAAGTCAGTGGTCGAATTTTAATTGACTTCATTGATTTGATTTTGGCTTAAAGATAAGAAAGATAATGGTGCACTTTAAATCATTAAAACAAGTATATTTGTAAATAAATATTTTTGAAATGAAAACTTGGCAAATTAATAAAACAGTATTTAAGGTTAGTGATTTTCTTTCTTGGCATAAGGCTGGAAATTTAGATTTAACGCCACCATTTCAAAGACGCTCAGTATGGAAGAAAGGTGCCAAATCCTATTTGGTAGATACAATTGTAAGAGGACTTCCAATCCCAATAATTTTCATTAGAGATAGGCAATCCGATGAATTCTCACTTGAACCTAAAAGAGAGGTAGTAGATGGCCAGCAAAGACTAAGAACATTAATAGGATTCATTGCTCATCAATATTTGAAAGATTTTAATGAAGAAAAAGATGCCTTCAAAATATCTAAATCTCATAATAAAGAATTAGCAAATAAAACATTTGACGATTTAGATAAGGACACAAAACAATTAATTTTAGATTATCAATTCAGTGTTCATGTTTTACCTGCCGACATTAGTGACAGAGATATTCTGCAAATTTTTGCAAGAATGAATTCGACAGGAACAAAATTAAATAGTCAGGAATTAAGAAATGCTGCATTTTTTGGTGAATTTAAGATGTCAGTATATGAATCCGCATTAAAATATTTAGAAGAATGGCGTAAATGGAAAGTATTTTCTGATGACAATATTTCAAGGATGGAAGAAGTTGAACTTACCACTGAATTTTATTGTTTAATTATAAAAGGAATCACTGGAAAGTCACAAAATGCCTTGGATAAATTGTATGATGATTATGAAGATGAATTTTCGGAAAGAAGTATTATAGAAAAAAGATTTGAAATCGTAATGGATATAATAGATGAAAACCTTGGAAATTATTTACCACAAAGTCCATTTAAGAAAAAGACTTTATTTTATGTTTTATTTGCTGTAATCTATGATATTTGTTATGGTATTGACCAAAGATCGATTGCTAATAATCACGGGAAAAATCCCGATTTGGCCAATAGAAATCACACTAAAATTACAAATAATCAAGTATCTATTTTAAGACACATTGGTGAAGATATTGAAAATGGAATTGTTGGCGAAGAAGTTTTAGAGGCTGCTACAAGAAGAACGACAAATCCAAAAGAGAGAGGAATTCTTTTTAATTATTTTAAAGCACGATTGAATGGCCAATAACTCGGCAAATATTCTATCTGGTAGCTTAATTAGCCATTTAGCATACATTGAAAAAACAAGAAAGAAATCTGAAGATTTATTGTTAACTGGCACTTTAACCAATAGAGATGTGAATGTTATATATAGTGGACTTTTCTTAGAAGCAGTAGTTTCTTTTGAGAGATTTCTTGAAAATTTATTCACAGACTTACTTACAAAAAAAGTAATTCATCCTTCAAGCAAAGTAAAACCAAAGTCTTTCTTTAAATCTTCAAGAATTGCTAGAGATGTATTATTGGGAGAAAGAATATATCTCGACTGGTTGCCTTATAATAGATACACTACAAAAAGAGCAAAACGCTTTTTTAATAATGGATTACCTTTTATAGATCTTGATAGTTTATTTGGATCGGGAACTGATAAAAAAGTCGACAACATGACAGAAAGGATATCAATAATTAGAAATGCTATAGCACATAAAAGCGATCATTCAATTGAAACATTTGAAAAAAAAGTTATCTCATCTGCAGTGGCGCTTCATTCAAAGGAAAAAAACCCGATAGGATATCTGAGGGGTTTACATTCTTCTCACCCTAAGAGAACAACTAGATATGAGCAAATAATAAATGAAATTAAATATATCTCTGTTTTATTAACTTCAAAATAATAATAAATTATTCTCAATCAAGAAAACCAAATTCAATAATAGAATAATAGTTATTCCTCAGAAATGGTACATTCTCAACCCATTTTCGATAAACCAAAATATTAGTTGGGTCTTCATTGCACTTTGAATCAACAAACTCATTCACTCTATCAGTTATTTCAGGCCATTCTACTCCCTCAATCTCTAACCTATCTATTAAGGCAAAGATTTGCCCATATTTCTTTTGCCAACGAATATCTGGAGTAATCCATTTTTTGAAGACCTTAGTCATATGTGCATCATCAATAATTTGCGTTAATATAAAATCACTAACACGTTCTGCGATTACTTTTGGATTGCGGTCATTATTTATTGATAACTTAAAACTCTCAATTAATGCCTTACCTTGCAAATCAAGTTCATCAAATTCAATCATACCATATATCAATACCATAATAATTTTTAATTAAAGGGTTATCTGTCATTAAATTAATTGATGTCTAAAGTTATTTTAGAAACTTATGACATTTTAAATTGAATAAGTCAACCAATTCTTGCAAGTGCTTTTCTGCCATGATAGCAGGTCTATTTAAACCAGTAGCATTACAATCTGAAATATATTTGAAATCATATACTGGTTTATCAGGTTCATGAATAAAATATGTTTCCCAAAGCATTTGATAAAAATCCTCATCACAAGTTCTATAGACAATATGTTTTACTTTTACTGTTAATCTTTCAGCTCTTGGGAAATGGTATGTAATTCTTACTAATCCATTACACACCGGACACTTAAAAGTTAATAGTGATTGATCGCAACGTGAATCAAGAAATTCATTCCACAAAAAGGATGTCAGGCTAGTATGTTCTGTCATTTCCTTAAAAGTATAATCCTTATTACATTTTTCGCAGTTTAACCAATAACCTTTCATATTATATTTTGTAAATCTAATTTAATGAATTAGTATAGTTTATTTGTCAATTTCAAGAATTAGTTTCTTTATTGTTTCACAATCCATTCTTTGTCGAAAATCAGAACCAATTTTTTTTAATCTATTTTCATCAAAAACAAATAAATCATTAACAATAGCTTGACCTAGTTGCTTTGTAAAAATTTTAATTTTTGGATAAATACGTTTATAAAAAAGGTTAATATTTTTATATGTAAATTCTGTTTCGCTAACAAACTCATTTATTTTCTTAATATCTTCATTAATTATACTGTTGTGTTTAATGCTATTGTTTACTTTTCTTAATTCGATTGCTTCAATATATCCATCAAAACAGGAAACAATAATGTCAATGCTTTTGAAATAATTCATCATACTTTCCCATTGATAAAATTCTTTTGTATTGACGTTTGGATATGCTGACTGGATAAGTGATTTCATTGTAATCTCTAAACTTTTAAAAAGATAAACAATCTTCATCTCAGATAAAACATTTAGGTGTTCTATTGTCCAATACTCATCACTATTTAAGTCCATAATTTCAACCATAATTTCTCTGTCTTCAGAAGTAGGAACGCCTTCATTATCGTCGATGTAATTGCTTATTTTGTTTTGAAGATTATTTATATCCTTCTTTATATTAACTAGTTTTTTTTCAAGAGAATTAAATGCTGGATCAGCTGCTGCATCATATGAGTTAAATTCTCTTTCAGCAATATCGGTTATTATTTGCTGTTTATATTTTCGTTCTTCAATCTTAAATGCACTTAGAATTTTAGCTATGTCCATGTATTATTTTTTAATGCTAAGAAAATATTATTAATCCGTTTCGGCACCTACTGCAAAGCTTTTTTTAGTAACTCCCATTGATCTTTGAAGTCTAAATAATTTGGAATATCCTTTAGATTCATTTTATTCCAATCTTTTGTCCTTGTTATAGGTTCAAGAATATGCTTAGGAAAGATAAAAAATTCAGGAGTTTTAACTTCAGCATTTCCTGCTTTGTTTCCACGGTTTAGTCTGACTACTATTATGAAATCACAATCAAAGTTTTTTATTATAAAACCAGGTGCATTTGTTCTCCAACGACTTTTGACTTGAATTTTTATTAATTTTTCTGTTTCAGGATTTGTTGCAATAACATCATATCCTGGCATATTTGTATAAGTCTTGTATGATGGAATACCCTGAATTAACAAATTACCTAGAACTAAGAATTCTGCACCTTCGGACTCAAGTCGAGTATTTTGTCTTTTTATAATTTTATCTTTTATGATTTTCATTAATATCTATTTTGAATTTTAAAGGTCATCCAAATTAATCATTTTTTTAATAAAAAATTTGAATAATGATATTCCGTAATTTTCAAAAATTAGACTATTGGGGTCGTTTTGGGCGAATCCGTTCAATTAAATGATACTTCTGTATATAAGAATATTTCGATAGACCCTAGCGTGTTAAAATGATTTTTTCGGTCAAGCCGCCAATTTTCAAGTAATACAGGCTATTTCTTAAAGAATTAATATTAATCCTATTTACGCCCTTAGTAGCTTTTTGGGAGATAACTAAATTACCAGTTTCGTCATAAATATTTATGATGCTATTTTCTGAAATAGAATTTACATATAAACTTTCATTTGCAGGATTTGGATAAACAAGCAATCTCAGCAAAAGATTATTTTCGTTAATGGAAGTCGTAGTAAATATTAATGTAGTTTCATCTGAATAAAATGTTCCATCAATAGAATTCATTTTACAACGATATTTATAGCCATCCATCGTCCAATTCATATTGTCGAAATTTAATGTGTTAGTATATACACCAGAATATGTTGAATTATTTGTTAAATCAACCCACCCCTTACTGCCATCATCTAATTGCCATGTATAAGTATCTACACCTGTTGCAAAAATAGAAATAGAACTATCTAAATCAGTAATTGTCGTTGGTGGCTGTGTAACTAACGATACATATAAACTATCAACTTGTGATTGTGAAAATAATGTATCAATTATTCTGAAATCATCTATACTACCATTGAAATTTTCAGTATTATAAAATGAACCAATATATAAATTATGAAAATTACCACCAAAAATTTCACTACCAATTCCAACATTAGTTGTGTCATCCAAATATAAATTAGTTTCATACGGATATATAAATGGTTGGGTAAAAGTTATCACAACATTATGCCAATCAATCAATGTAAAATTTAATTGTAAATCAATATTTTGGTAATCTTTTAAATATAATGTATTGTTCATTACATAACAATATAATGAACCATTAAATTCGTCATTATCATAAGCCAATGTAAAAATTGTATTTGTATCGGAATACATATTATCTACTTTAAACCAAAATGATATTGTAGCTTGTCCTGTTGACATTGCTCCATTGAGTCCTAAGAGATCTAATGTGTCATGCCATAACATCGGTACTGATACAACGATGCTATCATTACCATCAAAGGAATAAGCAGAATTTGTGTTGCCAAATCTATCAGTGGTAAGTGTTGCACCATATACGGTAGCGTCACGATGATTAGAAGAACTATCAATTGCATTTCCATTGAAAGCATAATATAGTAATTCATTTTGTGAGAAAACGGATACACTTATCAAAAGTGCTAAAAGTGTAATTATTTTTTTCATATTATATCTATATGATTATTATTCAAATTTAATCAATCCTTTTTGATTTGGTGAATTATTTTCCATTTTTAATAGAATACTTCATCCAAAACAAATCATTCGTTTAAAATCATTCGTTTGCTTAAATTTTGAATATCTTCTGAAATACCAATAAATTCAATTGTTTTGAACTATTTTCAAAAAAAGCTGCTAAATTATGATATATATAATTTTATACCCCCCGTTTTTCTTGAATGCCATGAAAGATTTACTACCATTACCCCCCCTGATTTTATTTTTCAAAGAACCCTTTAAAATCATAATACGCAGAAGTATCAGAAAAATATGATATGTTTTTTGTATTCATAATTTCAAACCTGATTGATCAAAATAATTTCTTTCATATTTGTAATAATACTGACTATTTTATGATTACATATAACATATGTAAATTCGCTGAAACGCTTGTCAGCATTAATATATGTAATTTTTCATTTTACTTTTTTTTATTCATTTTTCAGCTTATATTTGTGTTAGTTATTTGAAAAACAAAAAACATTATTATTCTTGTTTTCTTCTAAAAAGTTAAATAGTTTCTGATTAATAATATTCTTTTTTCATAAGAATACCTTCTAAAAATCGAAGCTTAAATTCTTCAAATTCTTAAAAACATTTCTTCAAGCAAGTGCTTGCTTGCATTGATATTGTATTACAAAATGAAAGAAAAGTTTTTGTTAAAAAATTCAAACTTTAGAAAAATACTTGAATATAAACTTTAGAAAACGAATTATAAACACTTAAAATATTTATTATGAAAAAGAAAGCAACGACTAAGAACAAACAGCCAATTAAAATTGACAGAAATATAATGATCAACAGTATTATGTTAATTGGAGATAAAAATAAATTGATTGCTGAAATAGACCTTAAAATGTCATTAGATGAATACATCAGCAGGACTCTATTCCTTGACAGAATTGAAATATCAAACATACTAGATTTAGAATACAATATCAAGAAAGAAGTATCATATAGCGGATATGACTTTCAATACCTCATATCAACTAAGAAATTAAATAATTCACCAGTTCAAATCGTAAAATTCAAATAAATGAAAACTTATCAATTAAAAGCAAATGAATCATTCTTGCAGGGTATTTCACAAATATCAAATAGTTGGTTTTGGCTAGAAAGAAGACATTTTTATATTATTGAAAATGGTTGCTTCCTTGCAACTGATGAGGATTCATACAAAGACTTATTATCAATCACATCAAAATCATTTCATAAGAATATTATAAAATCATATTAATAACAATTAAAAAATTAAACAATGAAACAATGAAAACATTAAAAGAAAATTCAGAAAAATTTCAGCAAGCAGAAAACGAATTCAGATTTTATTTATTAAATGAATTGAATTGCGAAGTCAGCAAAAGTCCATTTGATAAAGCTATTCCATTTGAAGAAGACAACGATGAGGTCAAAGGTAACTTATGGTTTCTTAATGCACTAATAGAGCATAGACAAGCAAGAAAGAATGGAAATATTTGTGTTTTTAAAATAAAGAAGAAGAAGTTAATACTGACTGACGGAACAGAAATAAAATACAAAAACATGACTACTGATGATCTAAAAGAATTATTATTTCATTTAAAAGAAACAAGAGAACTATTATATGAGTTTGCAGAGAAGGATTATGAAGAATTACAAAATGAAATGTCAAAATTTATGAAAGAATCAATTGAAGAAGACGAGGTTCTATTAAAAAACCATCAGTAAATAATGATTAAATAAAATTCGAAAAAACACGAACCCTGCGCCCTTATATTTCATAAGGGCGCTTTGGTTTTTGGCATATCTTTTTGATGTGGGTTTGCATCTTAAATGTCTGTGAACTTTGTGAACAGTTATTTAGCACGTCAATAAAAAGTAAATGAATTTTTATGAATTTTATTTTTATTGAAAGAAGCTCAAAAAGTATGACAAAAACCATTAATTACTTTTTCTTTTTGAAACCCTTATTAAATATTTATTTGCTCCTCTAAAGTCAACAATATCAATATTTATAGAAGTATTCCTGTAGTACAATTTGAAAATTTAAAGCAACCTAGATTGTGTTTTTTGAGTCTAATAAAGCGAGCAATAAATTAACAAAAAAATAAAAACTGTGAAAGCTACACTTAATGAAATAAAGAAAATAATTTGGTGGTCAAAGATGAATGATTGTATTGATATTTTAGATGAATTTGTTATGCAAAAGTTCAATATTCTTATTACAACTGAAATACATCGCGAAAAGGATTTTATTAAAGAATTGCGATCTGAATCTAACCGTTCTAATATTATAAATAGAGATTTTATAAAAGAACTTAAAAATACAAGGCTCTCAGATGAACAGATTAATCATATGAAAAAGATTGAATTTACACCAATCGAATATACTACAATCATTTTATTATATAAAAAGCTCAGCGACCACATTAGCTGTTGGGCTGAAAAAGAAGAAGAAATATTTCACAACAGAATCATAGAAATTCTCTCCTAGTAAAAATCAAAAAGATATTAATCAAATAAAATTTAACTTATGAAAACTAAAGAAAAAGAAATCATTAAGAGAATTGAGAAAAAACAATTTGTCCCTGCGGTAAATACATGGAACGATGAAGAGCCACCGTCATTGGCATATATTAGAACTTCGGATACAAATGAATATTTTGGGTATTCTTGTTCACTCCATTACATTTTGGGAGATATTGATTTATTAGAAAAATTTGTTGACAATGTAGAAGATGTTGATGATTGTGCTGAAGTTTGGGCGAAAATTATTGAAGAGAGCGCTAGTAGTATGAGCTTTTTAATATTTAATGAAACCGTAAGCGATATATTACAAAATAACAGAGTTGATACTAATTTGAAGAAAAGGATATTGAATTTAAAGACTATAAATGATGAATGTTTTGATCTATTCGATATTTTAAAAATCCTTGATATAATTGTAATTGGTGATGTTGAGTTTAGAAAATATCATAAAACCCAAAAGGTCAAAAAAGAAAAAACAATGGAGTCAAAAAGACTTAAATTGATTAAAGAAGCAAAGGCTATAATCAACAAAGGCATTAAAGATATTAAGAATTATTGTAATGAGGACGGCGAACCCGATGGTAGCATTTCTTATAACAATGTGGATATCTATCACGAAACAAGTGAGTTTTGTGTTTTGTATAAGATTGAAAGAAAAAATGGCAGACTGTACATTACTGCAGGCAATGGTTGTACAGAAACTTTGCCCCTCAAGGATTTTAATGACTTAGAATGCTTGTGTGCAATTGCAGATTCGCTTAATTAATAAATAAAACAAAGAATAATTATGAAAAAATTTGAAGTTAAAATATATGGGTATGGTGTTGAAATTGCAATTGGAACCCTGACAAATGAAGAAAATGCTCTTATTAAAACAATTAAAAGAAAGAAAAGGGTTAGTCTGGAAGATCTTTACAGTGAATATCCTGACGAACTTGAAGAAAATAATTTACAGGAATGGTATGATGTAGATGACATTTATCACGAAACGGGGGCAATCACAAAGAATACATTTTTATCAGTAGTGGACTTACAAAACAATATAACATTGTGTGATAAAAAAATCGATCTTATAACTGATTTGAATACAACAGTTGAAGAACAGAAGTTCGTTTTGAAAGATTGCCCAGTAATGGTTTCCGTCTCTTATGATGAAGGTGATTTTTTAAGAGGAACTATTGAAATTGAAGATAACGAAGACTTTGATATATCAAAATTAGAAATTATAAAAGAAAAAATATTAGCTACTATTAATACTACTGGGTGGTTTAGCGCTGTAATAATAAAATATATACTCTATAATGGTAAAGATTTAGTAGATGAAAATAGAGGCGATGCTGACAGGAAAAATTTTTCTGTAGAAATTCATACTCCGAGAAAGAAATATGTTAGAAAACAAAAATGATTTCATAAGCAAGAAAAAAATTATACCTCAACAATAATAAAGTTGGGGTATTTTTATTTTGAACCATAAATATATGAAAATACAAATTGCTATTAAGGAACTTCCTAAATTACTCTGTAGTGGGTAACTTGTTGAACGAACGCTTGACAAATGTCCCACCCCGTCATAAATTAGCCAAAGACCCCGTAAAACAGGCTATTTATGAAAACTTACATCGTTTATTTTAGAGTGAGCACAAAAAAGCAAGGTCGCAGTCATTTAGGATTGGATGCTCAAAAAACCATTGTAGATAATTATATAAAATCACATGATGGAGGAAAAATAATAAATGAATATACAGACATAGAAACAGGCACCAATAAGAGAATAAGAATAGAGTTAACAAAAGCTATTGCCGAGGCAAAAAGGACCACCTCAACTCTTCTAATTGCGAAATTAGATAGGTTATCTCGTAACGTATATTTCACCAGTATGCTATTAGAAAGCAAGGTTGACTTTATTGCGTGTGATATTCCCGAAGCAAACAAATTCACTATTCATATCCTCAGCGCCCTTGCAGAACAAGAGGCAGAGCTGATCTCTCAGAGAACCAAGCAAGCATTAAAAGAACTTAAAAAAAGAGGTGTAAAGCTTGGCACACCCGAAAACCTTACCGATGAGGCTCGTTCAAGGTCTGTTGAAATACGAAAAGCCAATTCTTTATCTAACGAGAACAACAGAAGAGCAACTGAATTAATTGTATTGCTTAGGGAGAAAGGACTTTCATTTAGAAGTATTGCTAAAAGACTTAATGAAAGTGGACACAAGACGAGATATAATAAAGACTTTACTTTCAAACAAGTCCAGTTGTTATTGTTGAAAAGACAAGAATAATTATGCGAGTTCAGCTAATACTTGAATTTACGCTTTTTGTTTTTTATTGATGCTAGGTAATATATAAGTACAATTTTGTAATTATCTGGGATTTTATACATTTGTGCATATTTTAATCAAAGATTATGAAACGTATAATAGTAGAAACTTCGAATGACAAAAAAGATGCTTTAGAAAATGCATTAAAGGTGCAAGGAATCACGTTTGCTGAGTGGTTCAATGATAAAGTTGAGGAGATTATAGAAGAGCCAATTGCCTATTATAATACAAAAGAAAACGATTTAAAAATATTGTCGTTTCTTGAAGAGTCTGGAAAAGTTTTTGAAACATTGAGTAAAATAAATTGGTCTTTTTCAACTGATGACACATCTTACTTGTCGCACAACATACATCCATATCCTGCAAAGTATATACCGCAGATCCCAAATCAATTAATTCGCTTGTTGTCACTTCCGGGAGAAAAAGTATGGGACCCCTTTGGGGGAAGTGGAACAACTGCTCTTGAATCTTTATTATTAGGAAGACAAGCGCAAAGCACTGATATAAATCCTATTTCAGAAATAATTGGAAAGGCAAAATGTTTGACATTGACTTCGGAAGAAGATGAACTCATATCAACATTTGGAGACCAAATTAAAGTGTTAGCTTCAAGTCAAGATACCTTTGAGGAATTGTACACACTAAACAAAGAAGAAATAGATAAGAAAAGTCCAATTATTCCAAATATGGAAAAATGGTTTCATAGACTAGCTTGGAAGGAACTTGGATATCTAAAATGGAAAATAGTAAATTTCGAAAATGAAAAAATAAAAATATTTCTTTTATCAAATCTCTCAAAAATAATTATCAAGGTATCAAATCAAGATAGTGAAACAAGATATGTAAGTAAGCCAAAATTATTAAAATACGGTCACGTATTCAGACTTTTTTCTATGGAGGTCAGCAGTTCTATGCCAAAAATGAGAAAATTAGGAACATTGCTTAAATTCAGAGAAGCTAATTTCAGGACAACGGATTTACGTTTTGAAAGTAGTCAAGAAAATAACTCAATAGACTTAATTGTTACGTCACCGCCTTATCCAAATGCGACGGATTATCATTTATATCACCGTTTTAGAATATATTGGCTAGGATTCGATCCTGTAGATTTAGGTAAACGCGAAATAGGTTCTCATTTGCGACACCAAAAAGAAAACAATGGTATTGAAAAGTACCTTGAAGAAATGAAATTGAGTCTTAAAAATATGCATAATGCATTAAGACCGGGGCGTTATGCTGTCTTAATATTAGGTGACGCAGTATTTGACGGAAAGAATTATGAAACAGCTGAATTGGTTGGTAAAAAAGCGAGCGAAGTCGGTTTTGAATTTGTTGGTATTTATAAACGAACTCTTCATTCAACAAAACGCTCCTTTGTCTCTGCGGCAAGAAGGCTTGGTGAAGAAAAATTTTTAGTCATTAGAAAGAAAGATAAAATTCAAAAATTTAAACTTAACAAACCTCCTTATAAATTATGGCCGTATGAAGAAGAGATCCGTATTTTAGAAGTGAAAAATTTATTGGACGTTGAAAAGATAGATTCTAATAATGATTCTTTAATAGTTGAGGTCAGCTCTATAAAAACAGATTTACTTAAAAAATTAACATTTACTCATAGTATAGAAGCTAAGGAATATGCTATTGAGCCAACTTGGCAATCTGTTATTGAGAACGGTGATGCATTGGCAAATGTTTCAAAAAGGAAGGATCCCAAATATGCAACACATGGTATACATGCTTACAAAGGCAAGTTTTATCCTCAGCTTGCAAAAAGTTTATTTAACCTTGCTAATTTAAAGACTGGTAACTCTATCCTTGACCCATTTTGTGGAAGTGGAACTGTTTTATTAGAAGGGTATTTAAATGGCTTTAATGCAATCGGATTTGATTTGAACCCTATCGCATTAAAGATTGCTTCAGCAAAATCTGATATTTTAAAGATTGATTCTTATTTGCTTGATAGATTATTAAGTAATTTCATCGTTAAAACTGAACAGGCAAAACCTATAAATACATACTTAAGATACTTTGATGCTGAATGTATGACAGAGTTAGAATCTTGGTTCCCAAAACTAGTTTTACAAAAGCTTGCTTTTATAATAAAAGAGATTTGTGATATTCCCAATATTTATATAAAAGGATTCCTTGAAATTTGTTTGAGCAGTATTATAAGAGACATTTCCCAGCAAGACCCAATGGATCTTCGCATACGTAGAAGGAAAGAATCGATAGATGATGCGCCTGTATTTGAATTGTTTCTTAAAAAATTATATGAACAGCGTGACCGTCTAAGACATTTTGCAAAAAGATCAAACAAAGCGTCATCTTTTACTGGTACAACTAGTGTAATAGAAGGTGATTCTCGATCAATTTCCTCTCAATTCTCACATATAATAGCTAAAGAAAGTATAGATTGCGTTGTAACAAGTCCTCCATATGCAACAGCTTTACCTTATGTAGATACTGATAGATTGAGTATACTTTTGCTTTTTTCAATGTTATCAAATGAAAGAAAATCAATTGAAGATAATTTAGTAGGGGCTAGGGAAATTGCTAAGGCTAGCAGATTAGCAACCGAAGAAAGAATAGAAAACAATGATTTTACAAATATTTTATCCAAAACAGCTAAGCACATTATAAAGAGTGTTTATAATTTTAATAAATCTGCAGATGTCGGTTTTAGAAAAAAGAATACAGCATCATTATTATATCGATACTATGCTGATATGACAAGTGTTTTTGAAAATCTTAATTGGTCTGTTAAAAAAGGAGGAAACTTATTCTATGTAATCGGCGACAATAAAACTTTTGTCGGAAACCAAGACAAAGAAATAATTATTAAGAGTTCTGATTCTCTTGCTGAAATCGGTTCTAACTTGGGATGGAAACACGTCAAAACTATTCCAATTACAGTTACCCAAGAAAATCGTCACCACAATAAAAATAGTATATTACAAAATAATATTTTATGGTTCAGAAAATGACTATAGCCAACCAAATTTTCTTGCAATCGATTTGCCTCCACTAGGTAATGTTTGGTTACAAGCAGATTCATAATCATAGTATTGTCCACTACCAGGTAAATATATTTGCATCTCATAATCTAAGCCGGCATCAATATCATCATTTTTCATAACTAATATTGGGTAAGGTCCCTCCAAATAGTCTTTAGAAGATTGATATATGTTTATCGGAACAGTAATACGGAATTCAGACCTATTCTCATAATAAACAGTATTTAATGCAAAGTTTCTTACATTGAATATTTCCTCTTCTTTCTCATTATACAAATATATATCAACTATCGGATCTGGCTCTCTTTGAGGATAAGATGGATTTTCAGCTTTCTTTGGAACTGTATTTCCTGTAAAAGGCCATCCAAAAAAATCCCAATTCTGATTAACTGCATTAATACTTAATAAAACTTCACCATTATGGTGCGGTATAATATGCATGATAAGCGCAGAAACTGGAATATCCTCACGCTTTGTAAAAACTCCAATTATTTTATTCTCTTTGACTCTGACTACTTCTTTAATTAATCCTTTTAAGAGTAAATCCTTTGGTAAAGGTGCTGGAGGTTTAATTTTAAATTTCGGAAAATCAATTAATTCTTTTTCATTATTAACATTCTTTTCTTCTTTTGAAGCTTTTGTGCTTCGTTTCATCTCTTTTTCTGAAATAACTAGCCCTTGTGCAATTAATTTATTATAATATTTTTCATCAAGTTTTATAGATGATTTTTGACAATTTTCCCAGCTATCTTCAACTTCTTTGAGAATGGCATCATCCTCAGGTAGGCTCATTTTAATTTTAACGTAAGATTCAAAATTCGTTTCAGTTCCTCCAACTGTGAGGTTGTTTGATCCAATATAAGCAACTGCATTTTTATTGCCTTTGAAGATATATATTTTCGGATGAAAAGTTGGGCTAAACTTACCAATAATATGGAGAATATAGGTGTTATTAAAATTATTTAATGCAAATTGTAATGCTTCTTGACTTGTTCCTTTTTGATCAACACCAAAAATAGCATTTATAGTTTTATCTTTTTTCCATCTAACAATATTCTCATATAATTTCAATAGCGGACTAAGCTTCGCAAATGCAACGATAACTGAAAAAGAATTGTATTCTTTAACTTGAAGATTTTTATCTAATTCTTCAAGTAATCTATTTTTACCTTCAGGTTGGTCAGTTGGTTTAATAATTGTAATAAATGCCATATGGTATTAATTTGAAACCAAATATAAATAAAAGAATTCTAAATACCATTGCACCCAATTTGCAAATACATTACAAAAACTTTTGAGAAAGAAATTAAAATACTTAAGAAAGGCAATAGAAAGTAATTGCCTTTCTTAAGTATAGATTCAAATTTAAATTTCTTTTCTATCTGATTTGATATATAAACAAATTAGCAGTATATTTGATATAAATTTGATATAAAATAATAAAAACACTTGATAATCAAGTGTTTTTATTTCAAATTTGTCGGGGCGAGAAGACTCGAACTTCCGACCCCTTGCACCCCATGCAAGTACGCTAGCCAACTGCGCCACGCCCCGATAAATTATTAAACTTCTAAAGTACGCTAGCCTCCCGATTGCTATCGGAAGCGCCACATCCCGTTGAATCTTAAAAATCTGTGCAAATATAGAACAATTTAATATTTCATTTCCTAAAAATTACTTTATTTTACATAATGGAAACATATCATGCTGTTTGAGCGAATTATGCCCAATTGAATAATAAAAAATAATAAAAACACAGACAATTCGTTTTTAAAAATTATAAAACCTTACAATATGCTAAAGCGAATATTTACTATATCAATCTGCCTCATTCTATTCTCTTTTTCTGCCATTTCTCAAAAATATACCATAAGCGGTTATATTAAAGATGGTACAACAGGCGAATATCTCATAGGCGCCAATGTTTATGTTAAAGAAACCATGAAAGGCGCTCAGACAAATCAGTATGGTTATTTTGCTTTGCCTATTGAAAAAGGGACTTACACTTTTGTTGTTTCATTTATCGGCTATACTGAATATTCCGAAAATATTGTTTTAACACAGAATCTTGTTAAAAATGTAACCCTCCAGGAAAAAGTCATTACTAAAAAAGAACTTGTTGTCACTGGGGAGAAAGAAGATAAAAACACGACTAGCACTACAATGGGCAAGGTGCAGCTCGAAGTTGAAAAAATTAAAACCTTACCGGCTTTCATGGGCGAAGTAGATGTGTTGAAAACAATACAGCTCACACCTGGAGTGCAGAATGGTGGAGAAGGAAACAGCAGTTTTTATGTCCGGGGCGGTGGGCCTGATCAGAATCTTATTTTACTTGACGAAGCTGTGGTTTATAATGCCTCTCACCTATTTGGCTTTTTCTCAGTTTTCAATGCAGATGCTGTAAAAAGTATCGATCTTACTAAAGCAGGAATGCCCGCTAACTACGGAGGAAGACTTGCATCTGTTCTTGATATCACCATGAAAGAAGGAAATAATCAAAAGTTTCAGATGGATGGTGGAATCGGTTTGATATCATCAAGACTCACCGTTCAGGGGCCAATAAAAAAAGACACAAGTTCATTTATTGTTTCTGCAAGACGAACATATGTTGATTTATTAATAAAACCTTTTGTCAAAAAGACGTCTGATTTCAAAGGAACTGGCTATTATTTCTACGATTTGAATACAAAAGTAAATTATCGCCTTAGCGATAAAGACAGAGTTTTCTTAAGCGGATATTTTGGAAGAGATATCTTTTCTATGAATAATAAGGATCTGAGTTTTAAGAATTCAATTTCATGGGGAAATGCAACAACATCATTCAGGTGGAACCATGTTTTTGGTCCAAAATTATTTCTAAACACATCATTGATTTACAGTGATTATCAATTTGAATTCGGCGCACAACAAAGCGAATACGATATTAAACTTGCATCGGGTATAACTGATTATAATACCAAACTTGATTTCACACTTTATCCGAATCTCAGGCATATCATAAAGTTTGGCGGAAATTATACTTATCATATTTTTACACCTAATAATGCAACAGCTAAATCCAGTGGCGTAGAACTTGATCTTGGCAGTGCGGTAAAATTATATTCTAACGATGCAGCTTTATATGTTAATGATGAATTTGACATTGGTAGCCGCATCAAATTGAATGCAGGATTACGTTATACATTTTTTGAACCTGTTGGCCCGTTTGACAGATATATAAAGGATCCAACAGGACAGACCACAGATACTATACATTATGACCGGTTTGAAAAAATTAAAATATACAATCATCTTGAGCCAAGGGTTTCTGCCAGATTCACTATTGATGAAGTTTCTTCAATAAAAGCATCTTTTGCACAAAATTATCAATATATACACCTTGCTTCTGTTACAGCAGTCTCGCTGCCCACCGACATTTGGGTTCCATGCAGTGAAATTGTAAAACCGCAATTTGGCACACAATATTCTATCGGCTATTTCAGAAACTTACGAAAAAATATGTTTGAGACTTCTGTTGAATTATATTATAAGGATATGAAAAATCAGATTGAATTTAAAGAAGGAGCATTGCCTGAAGACAATATAAAAAACAATACAGATAACAATTTCACCTTTGGAAGAGGTTGGTCATATGGCGCTGAGTTCTTTCTTAATAAGCGTGTAGGACGCTGGACAGGCTGGGCAGGTTATACTTTATCCTGGACAAAAAGAAAATTTCCTGAAATCAATCTAGGAGAGGCATACTGGGCAAAATACGATCGAAGACACGATGTTTCTATCGTTATTTCTTATGAGCTAAATGATAAATGGACATTCTCTGCAATATGGGTTTATGCAACCGGAAATGCAATGACCATGCCAATCTCAAGATATATTGTGGATGGAAGTATCGTGAATGAATATGGACCAAAAAATTCATTCCGCATGCCGGCATATCATCGTATGGATATTTCCGCAAGCTATACAGGAAAAAAACATAAGAGATACCAGTCGAGCTGGAACTTTTCTATTTACAATGTTTATAACAGGTACAACCCTTATTATATATATTTTCAGACTACCGGCAGTGTATCCGATTTCTATATTGAAACACAGGCCAAGCAAGTTTCTCTTTTCCCAATATTACCATCAGTTACGTGGAATTTTAAATTTTAATTTTATGAAAAAGTTTTTATTTATATCAAACATTTTATCCGTAATGTGCATCTCATTTGTCTTTTATTCATGCGAAAAAGATATTTATATAGATGTCCCGACTGCTGAAGAAAAAGTTGTAGTGCAGGGATCAATTGACCTGAATGATTTTGCAAAAGTCTCACTCACCAGAAACTTACCGTATTTCGGCACTATTGATTCATCTATGATAATGAATTTGCTCATCCAAGGCGCAACAGTTATTGTTACGGATGGAATAATTCATGATACACTGCAAGAAGTAATAGACTTCACTGCTTTCCCACCCATGTATTATAAAGGGACACTTATCAAAGGTGAAGTTGGAAAAACATACAACCTCACAGTAATAGCTTTGGGAAAAACGTTCACTGCAAGCACAACAATTCCAGCACCCGTTCCTTTGAATAGTGTTTGGTTTAAAGTTGAACCCCACCAGGATAGTCTTGGATATGTCTGGGCTAGTTTTACCGACCCGGCAGAACCCGGAAATTATTACAGGGTTTTTACCAAAAGAAATTCAAAGGACCCACAATTTGTACCTATGCTTGGTTCCATAACTGACGACAAATATTTTAATGGGCAAAATTTCCAGTTTTCAATGATCAGAGGTTCATCCTCACTAAACTCAACAACTGAAGATCCGGAGTTTGGTTTTTTCAAAATTGGAGATACAATTGTTGTCAAAGCCTGCGCAATTGATAAAGCTCATTACACTTTCTGGAGAACAGCTGAAGGAGAAATTTACGGTGGCAGCAACCCTTTTTCAAATCCAACGCAGATTGTAACAAACATAGAAGGTGGGGCACTTGGCGTTTGGGGCGGTTATGGATGTTTTTATGATACAGTAATTGCAAAATAATTAATTTCGCAAAACAATATCCTAAATAATGAATGATAAAACAAAATGCCTAATCATAGGCTCCGGCCCTGCCGGATATACCGCCGCAATATATGCTTCGCGTGCTGATTTAAAACCAATTCTTTACCAGGGTATGCAACCTGGCGGACAATTGACAATTACAACAGAAGTTGATAACTTCCCTGGGTATCCTGAAGGAATATCAGGCCCCGCTATGATGGAAGATTTTCAGAAACAAGCTTCCCGTTTTGGCTCAGATCTTCGCTGGGGCAGTATTACTGAAGTAGATTTATCATCAAGGCCATTTATTGTAAAAGCTGATGATAATAAAACAATTGAGGCGGAAACCATTATTATTGCTACTGGCGCATCTGCACGATGGCTTGGTATTGAAAGTGAGACAAGGTTCAGCGGATACGGAGTATCTGCATGTGCAACATGCGATGGGTTTTTTTATAAAGGCAAAGTTGTTGCAGTTGTAGGAGGAGGAGATACAGCAGCTGAAGAAGCCACTTATCTTGCGAAGCTATGTAAAAAAGTATACCTCGTTCACCGTCGTGATGAACTGCGCGCATCCAAAGCAATGCAGAATAAAGTATTTAATACACCAAATATAGAAATGGTGTGGAATAGTCTTCCAATAGAAATTGTGGGAAAAGAAGAAGGCTTTGTGAAGGCTGTTGAAGGTGTAATTCTTAAAGATATGGTGAACGGCAATCAATCAAGACTTGACATTGACGGAATCTTTATCGCCATAGGCCATAAACCAAATTCTGATTTATTTTCAGGCAAACTCGAACTTTATCCAAACGGATATATTAAAACAGAACCAGATTCAACAAAAACAAGTGTTCCAGGTGTTTTTGCAGCAGGTGATATCCAGGATCAGCATTATCGTCAGGCTATTACAGCTGCAGGCAGTGGATGCATGGCAGCAATTGAAGCTGAACGATTTTTGTCATCATAAAAATTATTGTATAAATTATTTAGGTACAAGGAGGCCGTCTCAAAAGGAGACGGCCTTTTCTTTGTGAATTCAACATTTGAGTTTATCCTCGATTTCTTTTAATAACATCTTAATTTGAACCTAATTCAATTTTAACGTTTTTGGTTTAGCAGTAAATTACTTTTGCAAATAAAATAATTAATCGTGGCTAAAAACTGATTAAATAATATGACAAAAAAAATTAATAACCGTATTATGCTTTTATTCCACTCTTTATAAATAACTCATAATTAATTTTGACATTTTCTAAAAAAAAATTAATATTTTTTATCATTATCAAACACTTCAATTAAGTTGTGTCTATTTTTTATAACCCTAATATTGCAAATTCGATATAAACTTTAGTATACATTATTTTTGTATATTTGAAGCCTACAAAAAAAATTTATACAAATAAACCCTTAACCATTATGAAAAAAATCCTGACTTTTTTAATTGCATTTGCAATTAGCAGTTTGACCTTTGGTCAACTTACAGGGGTTAAAACAATCCCGGGTGATTATGCATCACTTACATTAGCGATAGCTGATCTGAACACAAGCGGTGTTGGTGCTGGCGGTGTAACATTCAATGTTGCTGCTGGCTATACCGAAACATTTGCATCACCAACAGCAGGTTTGATTACAGCTACTGGCACGGCAACTGATCTGGTTATTTTCCAAAAAATCGGAGTAGGTGCTAATCCATTAATTACAGCAGGTGTTGGAACCAGCACAACAGTTGATGGGATTATTGTAATTGCCGGAGGTGATTATATTACTTTCGATGGTATCGACCTTCAGGAAAATGCACTTAACACAACTTCTACTCAACAAATGGAGTGGGGCTATGCCCTTCTGAAAAAAAGTAATACAGCACCTTTTGATGGTTGTCAATATGTGACAATAAAAAATTGTATTGTTTCGCTTAATAAGACAAATCTCGCCTCTGTAGGTATTTACGCAGGAAATCATATTTCTACATCAACAGCAACACTTACGATAACTGCAACTACTGATGCTATGAATAACTGTAAGTTTTTTGGAAATACGATTTCCAATACATACGGAGGAATTTATTTAGGTGGTTTCGCAGCATCCACCCCTTTCACTTTATACGATCAGAACAATGAAATTGGGGTTACTGCAGGAAATATTATTTCAAACTTGGGCGCTGGAGCAAATTCAGTAAGAGCAATTAATGCTATTTATCAAAACGGATTAAAAGTTGCTAATAATATTATTTCTTCATCTGCTATCGGAGCAGTAACAACAGTTTATGGAATTTTTACATCCACTGGAACCTCTTCAAATGTTGACATTTACAACAACATTATTACATTAACACTTACATCTGGTACTTATACGAGTACTATTTATGGGATAAATAATGCTATGGGAAGTACTGCTGCATCCAACACAGTAAACATTTATAATAATATTATACAAAATTGCGATTTATCGGCTTCAACAACTGGTGCTTTTAATGGTATTGTTAACTCTGCGACTGCTGCAACAGTGAATATATACGGCAATACCGTAAATGGGACTACTCTTGCAGGCACAGGTTCTTTTATCGGCATTTATAATAGTGCAAGTATGGGGACCAACCCTTTAAATATTTACTCAAATATTATTAGTAATAATATTAAAACTGGAGCTAGTGGTAGTATGTATTGCACACAGGCAGCTACAGCATCCGTTAATTTTTATTTGAACAACATTCACGATAACGCTGCTGCTGGTACTTCAACCTTTTATGGGTATTACAATATAAGCTCTCCTGTAACGGAAACCTATCATGATAATACAATTTATAACTTAACTCATAATGGTACTGGAACACTTAATGCATTCCAAGTTTCCACAGCCTCTGGTGTAAAAAACATTTATAGTAACACTATTCATGGCTTGACTTCAGGTGGGAGTGTTGCAGGATATTCAAGTGCTTACGGTGCGCCTGCAAATATTTATAAAAATAAAATTTACAACTTAACTACAACCGGTACAAGTTCCCAGGCAATGGGTATAAGCTTTTCTGGCACTACAGGGAATGTATACAATAATTACGTTTCCGATCTAAAAGCAACTGCTTCAACAAATATTAATAGCGTAATTGGGATAAATCTGTCTGGTGGCACTACACAAAATGCCTACTACAACACAGTTTATTTAAATGCAACCAGTTCCTCTGCAACTACTTTTGGAACTTCAGGCATTTATGCTAGCACTACCCCAACAGTTGATTTAAGAAATAATATTGTGGTGAACACATCAACTCCGGTGGGTGCAACAGGATTTACATCTGCATATAGAAGAAGCGGTACGTCATTAACTACTTATGCTGCTACATCAAATAATAATGATTTTTATGCAGGAGCTCCTGGTACCAATAATGTTATATTTTATGATGGAACGAATTCTGACCAAACTCTAGCTGCATATAAAACCAGGGTTTCTACACGCGATGCAGCATCCATTACCGAAAATCCAACTTGGGTAAGTATTACAGGATCTGATCCTACATACTTACATATAAGTACAACAATCCCAACAAGTCTTGAAAGCGGCGGTGCCAATATTGCAACCATCACTGATGACTATGATGGCGATGTACGAAATGCAACAACACCTGATATTGGAGCTGATGAATTTACCGGAATTCCAGCTGTAAATTGTGCTGGAACACCTGCCTCATCAACTATTAGCGGATTAGCTGTAGTTTGCAGTGGCACTGGCACTTCTCTTTCTTTAAGCACCTTATATTATGACTTAGGTATGGCTTACCAATGGGGATATTCAACTGTAACAGGCGGTCCTTATACAAATATGGGAACATCTTCTACACAGGCTACCGGTAATATTTCAGCAACTACTTATTATGTATGTACTATTACTTGTACAAATAGTGGTTTATTTTATACAACTGCAGAACATGCAATTGGGATAAACGCATTACCTAGTGTAGCTGTTACTCCTACATCAGCAACTTATTGCACCCCTGGAGGTGCAGCAGTTTCTTTAACTGCAAATGGCGCTAATACTTATGTATGGAGTCCTGCTGCAGGTTTAAGTGCTACAACAGGAGCAAACGTTACATCAAGCCCAAGCAATACAACTACTTATACAGTTAGTGGAACTGATTTAAATGGTTGTATTAATACTGCAAGCACAGTAATAACGGTAGGTTATGTCGTATCCGCAACCGCAACTGCAACACCATCAACAATTTGTTCAGGTGATAACTCACAATTACTTGCTACAGGAACACAGGCATTTAATACTCCCGCTCCAAGCGCTTATAACTTTGCCGGTTCAACAGGAACTTATACAGTAATTACAGGGACTACACTTACTGTTTCATCAACAGATGATAATGGAGTTGGCAATTTACCAATTGGCTTCCCATTCAATTACAACGGAACTAATCATACTATTTTCGGTATGCGTACAAATGGTTTGATTGAATTAGACCAGGCTACTGCAGCCCTTAGTGGTTATTATACAAACGCCCTTGCTTCCAACGCTAACTGCATCGCCCCTTTGTGGGATGATAACAACATGGTTGGAGGAACAATGATTTATGCTACCACTGGTTCAGTAGGATCGCGTGTTTTAACAGCACAATGGACTGCTATGCACGTTGGGGGAACTGGTTCAACAACAAACCCAACAATTGATATGCAGATAAAACTATATGAAGGAACTAATGTAATTGAATTTGTATATGGGTCAACCAGCGCGGCATTAGCAGGTACAACTGCATCAATAGGAATATCAGGAGCTGTTGGCAATTATATAAGTGTAACTCCGCTAAGTCCAGCCAATACATCTACTGTAAGCAGCACAGCTGAAAATACAACTATTAACGCTGCTACAAATTTCCCAACCGGAACTATTTATACATTTACTCCTACAGGAGCATCTACTTTTACCTATGCGTGGTCACCAGCTTCATTTATTACCGGACAGGAAACATTAGTTAATCCTCTAGCAACAGCTGTAACTTCCACTACTGCTTACACTGTGACCGTTACCGGAGCGGCTGGTTGTTCTGCAACAGCAAATACTGCGGTGACAATTTCAGCAGGTGCAGCTATTACAACTCAGCCAGTTTCCATTTCAAAATGCACAGGTGAAACTGCAACATTTACAGTTGCAGCCTCTGGTGCAGGTTTAACATATCAATGGAGAAAAAATGGTGTTGATATTCCAATAGGAAATAATGCCAGTGCAGGTACAGCAACATTATCCTTGACAAACGTTACTAGCGCTGATGATGGTACTTATGATGTAACTGTTACATCTACTTGCGGAAGCCCAGTAACAAGTGATGGCCTTGCTACATTGATTGTAAAACCAGTTCCTACTGCAAGTGCTTCAAGTAATTCACCTGTATGCAGTGGTTCAGCATTAAACTTAACTGGCACTACAGATATTGGAACATCTTATGACTGGACAGGCCCAGCTGGATTTACTTCAAATTCTCAAAACCCAACTATTGCAACCCCAGCATTAACAGCAGCAGGTACTTATTCTTTCACTGCTACTTTAAACGGTTGTTCTTCTACAATAGTTACTACTGCTGTAATTGTTAATGCCGTTCCACAAGGAGTTACTGCTCTTGCAAGTCAATCAACAATTGCATGCGGTGCATTTATTGATTTAACATCAATGCCTTTTTCCGGTGATTCAATACTCTTAAGTGAGGACTTTAACGGAGCAACAAACTCCTGGACCACAACAAACACATCTACAGGAACAACCCCAGCTGATGCTGATTGGACACTTAAACCTGACGGATATACTTATGTAAGCAATAGCATAACATTCCATAGCAACGATAATACCCAGTTCTACCTTTCAAACAGCGATACATTAGGTTCAGGTAGTACAACTGCTACAACTTTAGAATCACCTGCATTTAGTACTGTTGGAATGACCAACTGTTCGTTGAATTTCTTCCATTACTACAGGCATTATACTGGTGGCTCTGGTAAGGTTGAAGTATATAATGGTACTGTATGGACAAGTGTTGTGACATTTACATCCACACAAGGTGGATCAGCAACTTTCGTTGACACAACCATATCCTTAAATGACTATCTTGGATTACCTGTTGTTAAAATACGCTTTAATTATTCAGCTTCATGGGGATATTATTGGGCTGTTGACAATGTTGTTATAAGTGCAAATAATCCAATTGTCACCTATGCATGGACATCTACTCCTGCCGGATTTACTTCTACAGATCAGAATCCGATAAACGTTGCACCAACAGTTACTACTGATTACACAGTTGCGGTCACAAATCCTGCTGGTTGTATAAGTACAGCTAGTGCTACAGTTACAGTAAACAGTATTACCGCTCCGGTACTTGGGAATGATACGTCATTATGTGGCGCTAATAACATTCTTTTAGATGCAGGCTTAGGATATGATACTTATTTATGGTCCACAGGAGCAGCTACCCAAACTATAACTTTGGATACAACTGGTATTGGATTAGGTACTTTCCATATTTGGGTAAGAGGTTCGATTGGATCTTGCACTGCAACAGATACAATTCATGTTACATTTACTACCTGTGTTGGATTAACTGAAACCAATGGTGATTTTTCCATCAACATTTTCCCAAACCCGACAAATGGCATTGCAAATGTTGTTGTGAAAGGTTTGAACTCCATTGCAGATCTTACTATATACACTTTGCATGGACAGTTGATTTTCCAGGAAAAAGTTACTGGTAATTCAACCACTCAACTTGATCTGACCAATGTGCCATCAGGTATCTATATGGTAAGAATATCTAATGAAACAATTAATAATCTAAGTAAATTGGTTATTCAATAAACAATTAAAACTAAAAAAAGCCGGTGGAGTTCCACCGGCTTTTTTTATGAGATATCCATTTATTCAATAAATCTATTGCATCATTCAAGTCGAAACCATTTTTTGGTTTATAACTTATTTTTAGCCATTTGTATGCACATTTCATTTTTTTATATACTTTTGCAGCCTGTTAATCAGCTTTTACACGAACATTATAAACTAATAACTTAAAATTAAGTATTAACCAGTTATAAAAAAACAAATGAAAAAACAGTACACAATTATTGCTTTAATGCTAGCTGTTATGATGATTTTTGGTTACCCTTCTGTAGCCCAGAAATATAGTAAACAGCAGGTAATTCAGAACAAAGCTGATGTGAGCCTTCAAACTCCTCAACTTTCTAAAATTAAAAACTCCCCTTTGATGGGTGTTAAAAGCAAATCAGTAAATACTTTCACTACTATCCTTTCACAGGATTTCAGCAGCACAACTTTTCCTCCTACTGGCTGGACTGAAGCCATAGTAGGTGGCACTGCTACTTTAAACTGGACCAGAGGTACTGCTCTGACTTATCTTAACACAACAGGTACTACATTCGATAATGGATATGCCTGGGTTAACAGTGATGGATATGGCAGCGGACATCCTGCAGAAAATTGTGCGCTCAAATCACCTGCAATAAATTGCACTGCTTATACTAATGTTTGGGTAAGTTTTAATGAATTTTTCGTACAATATGCTGCTTCTACTGCACACCTAGAGGTAAGTACTAATGGTACTACATGGACTACCGTTCATTCTTCTGAAACTGGTCTTACGCAAGATCAGAGTACCGCCAATCCTAATTTTGTTGATGTTGACTTAACATCATATGCTGCAGGTCAGGCTGCCGTGTATTTAAGATTTCACTGGACCGGACAATGGGATTATTTTTGGATGGTTGACGATATTCTGGTTTACAGTCGCCCTACTTATGATGCTGCACTTATTTCAGCTTCCAATCCTAAGGAATATACAGTTCAGCCGCTTTCACAGTATACAGGTGGTGCGTTAACGCTCGCTGCAACTACAAAAAATATGGGCGCCAGCAGCCTTACAAATATAAATATGGATGTAAAGGTATACAACCTAAGCACCACGCCAATTACTTTAGTTCATTCAGCAACATCAAATACAATAGCATCATTAGCAGCAAATACTACCGGGTTATTAACTGCAACAACTGCTTATACTCCACCTATTGATACTAGCTTTTATGCCATCCAATATCTAATTCATTCGACGCAGACTGATGCTGACCATTCCAATGACACTTTATACAATGGTTTCTGGATAAGCGATTCGCTCTATGCCCGTTCTGACGAAATGTTCACCGGATATCTTGGTGGATCATTGGGTCTTGGAACTGGTTTAAAAGGATTATTTGGTAATGATTTTACGTTGACTGCTGCTGATAAACTGAGCCGTATTGATGCTTATGTTACCGGCCCAGCAATTGGCGACACTACTCAGATGTTTGTTTATGCTACAGGAGCTAACGGAATACCTACTACACAACTAGCTGCAACAGCTACATTCAAATTCACTACAGCAGGTGCCCAATGGGTATCTCTTCCATTACAAGGTGGAACCTTATCATTAGCGGCAGGCACCTACTATGTTGCACTGAAAGAATTTACGTCAACAAATAATATTGGCTTAGCATATACTGATAATAATTATACTCATCTCAAAACATGGTATCAAATTGGCGCTGCTGCGTTCAAACCTGTTGATGATTCAGCCGGATACTACGCATCCTTTGTTATAGAGCCGTATCTTGTTTGTGCAAGTTTCATGACAAATATCACAGCTTCGAATGATACTATCTGTCCGGGAACACCTACCACATTGACAGCTTTAAACGGAACTTCATATTCTTGGGCTTCAAATCCTGTGGGTTTTACTTCAACTCTGAAAAATCCTGTAGTATATCCAACAGTAACTACAACCTATAACGTTACCGTTACAAATGCTTATGGATGCACTGACACAGATTCGCAAGTTATTACAGTAACTTCACTTCCATTAGCATTTAATATAACAGGTGGCGGAACTTATTGTTCAGGTGCCACCGGTTTAGCTGTTGGCCTTAATTCATCACAAACAGGCGTAAGCTATCAACTTCTTTTGAACAGCACCCAAACGGGCTCACCAGTAATTGGAACCGGTAGTGCTATCAGTTTTGGCAACCAGACTACAGCCGGAACATATACAGTAGTTGCAACAAATTCTACTACTACGTGTACAAATAATATGGCGGGTAATGCAGTAATTACAATTACTACTACCCCTGTAGCATTTACTGTATCCGGAACTACTACAATTTGCTCAGGAACCAGCACAAGTATTACACTTTCAAGTTCAGCAAATGGAGTGAATTACCAATTATACAATGGAGCAGCAACTGTCGGTTCAGCAGTTCCCGGAACAGGGTCTACGATAATTTTTCTGAATATTTCTGCTGCCGGAACTTATACCATAATTGGTACAGCAGGATCCTGTACAACAAACATGACAGGAAATGCTGTTATTACTGTAAATCCAACTCCAAGCGCAAATGCAGGTACTGACCAGAGCATTAGCACAGGATCATCTACAACCCTTACAGGAAGTGCATCAGGCAGCACCGGACCTTATAATTATTTATGGTCACCTGCTGGTTCCCTTGTAACTGCAAATGTTCAGAATCCAACAACGACAAGCCTTACAGCAACAACTACCTACACACTAACTGCAACTGACCAGGTAACCGGATGCAGCGGAACAGATCAGATTGTAGTAACAGTAACCGGAGGCACTTTAAGCGCATCATGCCCAGCAGCTTCAGGTCCGGTTTGTCAAGGTAGCAGTGTTACCTTGTCAACTAATGTTTCCGGAGGAACTTTGCCTTATACTTATTTATGGACAGCCGTACCGACAGATCCTACGCTTACTTCACAGAACACACAGCCTAGTCCAGTAGTTACTCCAACTGTTAACACTGTATATACTGTATTAATAACAGATGGAGCCTCAAATACCGCTTCATGCAACGTTTCAATAACTGTAGATCCGACAATGACAACAACTACTTCTGCAACAGATGCAACTTGTGGGTTATCTGATGGTACTGCTACAGTAAGTGTAACAAGTGGTGGAACACCAACATTTAATTATGTCTGGGATAGTTCACCTGCACAAACTACAGCAACAGCAACAGGTTTACCACAGGGTACATATAATGTAACCGTTACTGATGCAACTGGTTGTACTGCCATCAATACTGTTACTGTAAATTGTACAGTGGGTACTACTGAATACTCGAATTCGGCAAATTTTAGTATTGCACCGAATCCTTCAAACGGCTCATTTAGCATCGTTCTAAGAGGATATAACGGAAAAGCTACTTATGTTACAATATTCGATATTAAAGGACAGCTTCTATTTGCAGAGAACTGGGCGATAAACAGTGATGTTTATGTTCAGAAGCTTAATCTGGAAAATTTTGATAAAGGAGTTTATTATGTGCGCCTTGTAACAAAGGGTTCAATAAAAACTGTTAAACTTGTTATAGAATAAAACAGTTTATATGCTTTAAAAGAAGCGGGTCCTGATAACAATCAGGACCCGCTTCTTTTATTTCAGAACATTTCAAATTGCATTACTCCCACTCCTGACTTTTCTCTATGCCTTTATCATCTAACATTCCGAGATAATTGGTATAACGTGAAGTACTGACTTCCCCTTTCTTGAGCGCACCAAGAACGGCACAGCCAGGTTCGTGTATATGTGTGCAATTATAATATTTGCATTGCGGAAGTAATGCACGCATCTCCGGAAAATATCCTGCGATCTCGGAAGGCTTAATATGAATCATTCCAAGTTCCTTGATGCCAGGAGTATCCACAATAAATCCACCGAATGACAATGGATGCATTTCGGCAAATGTAGTGGTATGCTGTCCTTTCAAATGATATGATGAAATCTGACCAAGTTTAAGATTTAATCCTGGCTGAATTGCGTTTACTAATGCAGATTTACCTACGCCGGAATGCCCGACAAAAAGATTGATTTTATCTTTCAGCAATTCCTTTAATTCATCCAGTCCTTCACCTGTTGTAGCTGATGTCACAAGACATCCGTAACCAATTCCTTCATATAGATTTTTTAGTTCACTTAAATAAACTTTGTAATCATCGTTATATAAATCAATTTTATTAAAAACAATGAAAGCGGGAATATGATATTCCTCAGCGGTGACAAGGAACCTGTCGATGAAACCAGTTGATGTACGCGGAAATGCAAGCGTTACAACAATTATTGCCTGGTCAATATTGCATGCGATGATATGCTGACGCTTGGAAAGTTTTGTTGATTTGCGGACAATGTAATTGTTTCTATCCTCAATCTTGGTAATCATTCCAACTTTCTTATCACTTAAAAAATCAAAATGCACCTTGTCGCCAACAGATATAGGATTAGTGCTGCTGATTCCTTGAATTTTAAATTTCCCCTTTAATTTACAATCATGCCGATGGCCATCCTCAGTCATTACTGTGTACCAGCTTCCCGTTGATTTTGTAACGATTCCTTTCATAGCAGCTGGTACATTTTTCCAGGTAAACATTTAAGTATTCCAAGAAATTCAAGGTTTAACAACACTGCAGCAACTTTACTTGCCTGTAAATCAACTTTTATGCTGATCATGTCGACTGACATGGAACCTGCGCCATTCAAGAGATCTACAACTTTCTTTTCATCCGGGGAAAGTTCAACAAATAATTGTTTCTGAATATTTGATGCTTTCTTTTCTTTCTTCTCTTCCCAGCCCATGATATAGATAATATCTTTTGCGGAATTAACAAGAGCGGCTTTATTTATTTTAATGAGATTGTTGCATCCTTCTGAATAATGATCAGTAGTTCTGCCAGGAACAGCAAACACATCGCGGTTATAGCTGTTAGCAATATCAGCGGTAATAAGTGCGCCACCTTTTTTTGCAGCTTCAATTACAATCAAAGCATCAACCATGCCTGCAACTATCCTGTTGCGTTTTGGAAAATTTTCAGGAATAAATTGGGTTTCACTTGTAAAATCGGATAGTAATCCACCTTGATTTATCATTTTTTCAGCCGTACTTTTATGAAGGCTAGGATAAATTATATCAAGGCCATGACCCAGCACACCCACCGTATTTAGCCCACACTGCAACGCCATTTTGTGCGCATAAACGTCAATGCCGTAGGCAAGTCCGCTTACTATCAGTACTTCATAAGGCACAAGTCCTTCAATGATTTTCTGGCACACCTGCATTCCATAGTCAGTAGCGTTGCGCGTACCGACAACACCAACAATTTTCTTCTCGTTGAGATCTGCATTTCCTTTATAGTAAAGCATTACAGGGCTGTCGCTGCAATGTTTCAAACGTTCAGGATAACCATTATCAAAAAACCATAACGGAGTTATTTCATTCTTTTCTATGAACTTAATTTCCTGTTCAGCTCTCGACAACACATCATTTTTAATCACAGCTTCTGCAATGGTTTGCTTTACTCCAGGAATTTTAAGCAGGGCTTTTTTCTTTTCCTTGAAAACAGCTTCAGCTCCTCCGCAATAAGCAATGAGTTTTTTTGCATTGACATCGCCAATACCGGGAATCATGGTAATTCCTATTTTATAAATTAAATCGGGCTGTTCCATTTTGCAAGGCTAAATTAATTATTTAAAACAATATCCCTGTTAAAATTGCGTACATAGATTCGTTAGGATTTTTAACTTTGCATCCTCAGCAAAAGAATAATCATCAAAAGACTCGATACATATATAATTAAAAAGTTCCTTGGAACATTCTTCTATGCGATAGGACTTATCATTATCATTGTTATCATTTTTGATATCTCTGAAAAAATTGATGATTTCATTGAAAAGGAAGCTCCTATCAGTGAAATAATTTTCAAATATTACCTGAATTTCATTCCTTATTTTGCAAATCTATACAGCTATCTTTTTACATTTATTGCTGTAATTTATTTTACATCACGGCTTGCATCAAATTCGGAAATTGTGGCGCTGCTTAGTAGTGGTGTCAGTTATAAAAGACTTCTAAGACCTTATATGATTTCTGCATTTTTTCTTGCAGGCTTTACATTTGTTCTTTCAAATTTCCTGATACCTCCTGCAAATAAAAAACGACTTGAATTTGAAATGATGTATATTAAAAATGCCAAGCATTCGAAGGAAATGAATATACATATGCAAATCAGTCCGGGCACATTTGTGTATGCAGAACATTATAACAGCGACAATAATATTGCCTATCATTTCTCAATCGATAAGATTAATGAAACAGGACTCTATTACAAGCTTACTTCCGAACTTGCCCGCTGGGACAGCATTAAAGGATCATGGACAATAGAAAAATATTTTATCAGGACCATTGATGGATTGAAGGAAAAAATAAAATCAGGAAAACAGATTGACACTATTTTGAACCTGAAGCCAAACGATTTCATGGAAAACCTACACAATTTAGAAACCATGAACTGGTCGCAGCTAAACGATTATATAGCTGATGAAAAATTAAAAGGATCAGACAACCTCGCTTATTCCCAGGTTGAGAAACATAAACGAATCGCTTACCCCTTTGCCACCGTAGTGCTTACACTGATAGGTGTTTCACTGTCGAGCAGGAAAATGCGAGGAGGAATCGGGTTGCATCTGGGCGCAGGTCTTTCGCTGAGTTTTGCTTTTATTCTGTTCATGCAAATCACGACCACATTCGCCACCAATGGCAACCTTCCGCCCATAATAGCAGTATGGATTCCGAATGTAGTTTTTGGGGCAATAGGCATGTACTTGGTTAGTAAGGCACCGAAATAATCTATTCAATTAGATGATACTATTCCAGTGAATACCTTATTGGTAAAGTAAACTGAACACGCACAGGCTCTCCATTCTGTGTTCCGGGTTTCCATTTAGGCATGGCATTAATTACCCTTACAGCTTCTTCGTCGCATCCTCCGCCAATACCTTTCAGAATCTGGACACCTGTGTGAGAGCCATCTTTTTCAACAACAAATGTGACCACTACAATACCCTGTACTCCTGTTTCTTTGGCTTCCTGTGGATATTTAATATTATTGCTAAGCCAAACATACATGGTTTCTTCTCCACCAATAAATGTGGGAAGCACCTCCCAAATAGTTCTTGTATATTTTATATTTTTCGAATTGCAATATACGTGTTCTGATTTTGTTGAGATGGTATCAATATAAAATGTGTTTTTATATTCTCCCTGTTTGATCATAGTATCCACTTTAATAATATAGCCATTGTGAATAACAGGAGCTAAAATTTCTAATACCGTATCATTTTGCTGATTGATTTTAATAAAAGTACATTCTTTAATTTCATTGGTACAGGAGGATGTTGATATGATATTAAAAATTTTAAAATCGTTTTGAGAACTGTCGCTAATTTGGATAGTTTTTGAAGAGCAACAAGATTTCTTGTAATAATTTCTGATATTAATTAAGTTATTCCCGGCTGCGCTGTCTAGATACTGGCAAAATTCACATTTATTGCCAAGTTTAGCTTCAGTTAAAGCCAGGTTGAGAAAAGCATCAGGATTTGGGTTGGTTTTGATGACAACTAAATAAACTGAATCGGATTTTTTATAAAGATTCAACCATCTATCACTGTTGTTGGAACAAAAATTATTATAATATTTTGTTGAAGGGCCATCCCCAAGTATGGATGCCTTTTTCAAATTCAAGCAAAAATTGCAAGTATCGCCGGATTTAAGTTTTGATAACGCCAGATTATAATATGCATCAATATTTGGAGATAATTCTACTGAAGCGGTAAATAAAGAATCAGCAGTTTTAAAATCATTTTTATTAAAATATTCGACACCCTTATCATATAAATCGGTTGAAATTATATTTTGTCCAAACGAACTAATCGCAAGAATTAGCAGCGAAATGAATATTATTTTTTTACGCATAGGTCAAATATTACTTTACAATTTCCGCAACCTTAGTCGCAAGCGAATCGCCTTTCAATCCTTTGGCAACTATTTTTCCGTCTTCATCAATAAGCACAGAAAATGGTATTGCTTCCACATTATACAATTTAGCTATCGGAGAGCTCCAGTATTTTAAATCGCTCACCTGCGTCCATATAAGCTTATCAAGTTTTATAGCCTTTGTCCATAACTCTTTGTCCTGGTCAAGAGATACACCAAGAATTGTAAAATTTTTGTCTTTGAATTTTTTATACAACTTTACCATATTTGGGTTCTCAGCCCTGCAGGGCGCGCACCACGAAGCCCAAAAGTCAATCAAAACATTTTTTCCTTTAAATGAAGAAAGCGACACTTCCTTTCCTTCTGGTGTTTCCAACGTAAAGTCGGGTGCTTTGGAACCCACTGCCAGCTTGCTTTCTGCGAGATCTTTTTCAGCATCAATTCTTTTTATTTCAGCAATACGTTCATGAAGATCCAGGGCATGCTGATTGTCGGGATAGGCTGCCATCAAAGCCTTATCAAGTTTCATAAAATACGCAAAGTCTTCTTTGATATTAAAATTGAACATCATTTCCCTTCCGAACTGCTGGTAAATAGCGATAAGGCATGCAAGCGAAGAAGTATTTTTATCAATAAAATTCTGCAGATAACTTTTTTCATCAAGGAAAATTACTTTGTAAGTTGAATCCAGCGAAGCTTTGATTTCTAAAATATCCGGTTTTCCCTTGCTTTCATTGTATATAGCAGCAAGCGAATCCACTTTGTCATAATTGGTCTGTAATCTAGTATTAAGTTCCTTGATAAGTTCAGAACCTTTAGATCCTAAAACTGTATATGTCCTAAGCAGCTGTTTTGCATCCGCTGTAACTTCTACAGTTTCGCCTTTGTCAATCAATAATGTTATAAAATTATTTTTGTCAAGTTTCACTATATAAAAACCAATTTCTTTAGGATTCACTTTAAAATGAAATTCTCCTTCTTCAGAGATTACAGCTGAATCAATACCAATAGTTTTTTTTGTCGTGAGCTCTTGCAGGTACACAGAATCTTTTTTTGTATTGGTGAATTTACCGTTCACAACAAAACTTTTTTCATCGGCTTTGTTTCCGCCGCAACCTGAAAACACCAGCACTATCAGCACCGACAGAATAACAGAATTTATTTTCTTCATAGAATTAAAATTTTGACAAACAAAAGTATTTAAAAATTCAAATGCCCTGGCTACTTTAACCATCTCTTTTTCCAGAAAAGAAATAACATAAGTGATACGCAAATAATGCAAATCCCCCAGAAATAAAAGTAACCCCATTTCCAATCATATTCAGGTATATGTTTAAAATTCATTCCGTAAATACCAGCAACAAAACTCAGGGGCATGAAGATAGTTGCAATGATCGTAAGTACCTTTATCACGCTGTTCATGCGATTGCTGATATTAGTAAGGTAAATATCCATAAGCCCTGATAAAATATCTCTTTGCGATTCAACTGATTCAATAATATGTACAGCATGGTCATAAATACTGTTGAAAAAAATATGAGTAGAGTCATTAACAAGTTTACTCTCGCTCCGTTGAACTTTGTTAATGGCTTCGCGCAAAGGAAAAATAGATTTCAATAAAACCACAAGATCTCTTTTCACCTTTTGTATATCAACAAGTGCATTTCCTGAAGTGCTTGCCAACACACGGTCTTCAATCTCTTCTATATAATCTTCAATATTTTCTGAAATCTCATAATAACTGTCAACAGTTGCATCTATCAATGAATAAACAAGGTAATCGGTATGCTTGTTCCTCGCCCTGCTTATTCCACTGGTAATCCTTTCATGAATCGATTTGAAAAGTATGCTTTCCTTTTCCTGGAAAGAAATTACATAATTCTTCCCAAGTATTATACTGATCTGTTCATAGCTGATTTCTTTTTCATCGAAACTGTATTCGAGATTTTTCAATGTAAAGAAAATATAATCATCAAACTCTTCATATTTTGGCCGCTGCTCAGTATTAGCGATATCTTCAAGTACAAGTGGGTGCAGGTGGAATTGTTTCCCAACAGATTCAATAATTTTAGTATTGTGAATTCCGACAACCCTAATCCAGGTGATTCCTTCCTTCGAAATAAATTCAGCGCATTCACCAATATCCCTGATCTCTTTTTCTTCAACAGTTTCCTGGTTGTAGAAAACAACTGACATTTTCACTTCAGTGTCATATTCTTTTCCTACATGTACCACTGTGCCCCATGGCAAACGGGCTTTCTGTGAAAGCTTGTTTTTTTGATGGCGTAGTCTTTTTTCAGAATAAGATGATTTTTTCATTTTGAAGGATATTAAAAAAGGTATCCGGATGCTTTGCTGCAGATACCTTTTAAATATAGAATACGATTATATTTCTTAATGAATTATTAGAAAGAAGAAATAAGTTCCTTCATCAATAAAGTCATTTTCTTTTCAGCTTCACTGGCAACCTTTATCACTTCTTCATGTGATACTTCAACAATTTTTCCTGGCACACCCAGGTCAGTAATAATTGAAATTGCAAAACATGGTATTGACATGTGTCTTGCCACAATAACTTCAGGAACTGTAGACATACCAACGGCATCAGCACCGGTATTTCTAATCCGCAGGTATTCGGCAGGAGTTTCAAAACATGGTCCGGAAACCGCAGCATATATGCCTTTCTGAAATTTTATTTCCAATTTGCTTGCAATCTCTGATGCTTTTGCTACCATATGTTTGTCGTAAGCTTCACTCATATCGGGAAATCGAGGGCCAAGTTCAGCATAATTTTTTCCCATCAAAGGATTGTCGGGTAAAAGGTTCATATGATCTGTTATGATCATCAGATCGCCAATTTCAAAATCAGGGTGTACTCCACCGCTGGCATTGCTTACGAATAATCGTTCAATTCCCAGAAATTTCATCACTCTTACAGGAAACGTCAGCTCCTGCATAGTATAACCTTCATAATAATGAAAGCGACCCTGCATGGCAACAACTTTTTTACCACCAAGGATTCCGAAAATTAATTTACCAGAATGCCCTTCCACTGTTGATACAGGAAAATTCGGAATGCTTTCATATGACAAAACATTTTTTATTTCAATTTCGTTTACAAGGCCGCCAAGACCTGTACCCAGTATGATTCCTATCTCAGGCTGGAAACTTACATTTTTCTGAATAAATTCAGTGGTTTCCTTGATTTTTTCGAGCATTTGTAACATAATCAATAATTTGTTTGTTAAACGTTTCTTTATCTATTGGAAAGAAGTCAGTAATAATAGGAATGAAATATACTGGCAATCCTTTCAGAATTTCTTTCAGTTCCGGCGATTCAATCCTCACTGCATCTTTTTCAGTAGTGATGATCACTTTATCTTCAGCTGCAATATTATTAAAACTTTCCCGAACTTTATGCAAATCAGCGGTTGAATATTGATGATGGTCAGAAAATTTCATCACTTTTGTTTCAAATTTATTTTCCCTCAAATATTCTACAAGTGGCTCTGTATTTGCAATCCCCGAAAATAAAAGTACTGAAGTATTCAGATCGAATGATTTTATGACAGCATGATTGCTAAACAGCGTAAACTGACTATATTCAATGAAGCTGAAAAATACATGCTGATGTTTTAAAGGGCGAATTTTTTTGATAATATTTTTACGTTGCCCTTCTGAAATATTTTTCGGACATTTTGTTACCACAATAATATCTGCTCTTCGCGCTCCACACCTGAATTCACGCAATGTACCTGAAGGCACAACAAAATCATTGTAGTACATTTTACTATAATCGGTCAATAAAATATTAAGTCCTGCTTTTATTGAAAGATGTTGGAAAGCATCATCGAGCAGTATGCAATGAATTTCCTTTTTTAATTTCAAAATATTTCTAACACCCCCACATCTGTCTTCGCAAACGGCAACAAGTATTTCAGGGAATTTTGTTTTATACTGAAGCGGTTCATCACCAATTTCAGCACACGTTGAATTTACATGCCCTTCAGCAAATCCTTTGCTTTTTCGTTTATACCCACGACTCAGAGTTGCGATGCTGAATGAACCGGATAATAATCTGATCAGGTATTCAACCTGTGGCGTTTTTCCTGTTCCGCCAAAACTTAAATTCCCAACTGAAATTACAGGAACATCAAATGACTGCGACTTAAGAAGATTATTATTGAAAAGAAAATTTCTTATTGCACCAATAATACCATACAGAATGGAAAATGGAAATAATATGACAGAAATAATTTTCACTGGCTAAAATTACAAAAACTATTGAATAAGCTGTTTCCGAACAAGAACGATTTGCAGGTTCTTTTATTTTACTTTATTTTTGGCAAAATAATACTATTATGAAAATCAGGGATATAATCCAGAGTATTGAAACCCTCGCTCCTCTCGCACTGCAGGAAAGTTATGACAATGCAGGACTGATCATTGGTGATTCAAATAACCAATTCACAAAAGCACTTGTTTGTATTGACGTTACCGAGCAGGTTATTGAGGAAGCCAGAAAAAAGGACTGTAATCTTATTATTTCTCACCATCCGCTAATATTCGGTGGAATATCAAAAATCACAAACAATAGTTATGCAGGAAACTGCATTATAAAAGCTATACAAAACAATATTGCAGTATATGCGTCACACACCAATCTTGACAATGCAATTAATGGGGTGAATTCCATCTTATGCGAAAAGCTTGGTTTAACAAATTGCAGAATTTTAAAACCGAAGAAAAATATTCTAAAAAAACTTGTAACGTTTTGCCCAACCAATCATGCCGACAATGTCCGAAAAGCCTTATTTGATGCAGGTGCAGGCCATATCGGAGATTATGATTGCTGCAGCTTTAATGCCGATGGTTCCGGATCGTTCAGGGCTTTGGAAAATGCAAATCCTTTTGTTGGTAACATAAACAAATTACACTTTGAAAAAGAAGTAAAGATTGAAACAGTTTATCCTGCTTATATTGAAAAGAAATTGATAAAAGCTCTTTTCTCATCGCATCCGTATGAAGAAGTTGCTTATGATTTGTATCAACTGGACAATGAATTTCATAATGCCGGTGAAGGAATGATAGGAGAACTTAAGAAAGAAACCGAAGTCAAAACTTTTCTTCAGAAAATAAAAACTGTTACAGCAACCGGAGTGATCCGCCATACTCAAATCACAAAAAAGAAAATCAGAAAAGTTGCGGTATGTGGCGGTGCCGGAGGATTCCTGATTAAAGATGCTATTGCAGCTGGGGCAGATATTTTTATAACTGCCGACCTGAAATATCATCAGTTTTTTGATGGACAATCAGAAATTATTATTGCCGATATCGGGCACTTTGAAAGCGAGCAATTTGCAAAGGAAATTTTAGTTGATTTTCTTTCCAAAAATTTTCCTACATTTGCATTTCTGATTTCGAAAACAAAAACGAATCCGGTTTATTATTTTTATTAATAAAATAAATAATTATGGCGAAAACCGCAGCAAAATCAGGCAAGTCAGCTAAACCAGCAAAAGCAGGCAAGCCGGCTAAAGCTTCAGTAAAAGTTGCTTCAAAATCAAAGCCTAAACCAAAACCTGTTAAAAAAGCCGCTCCAAAAGCTAAACCGGCAAAAAAAGCGGCTCCAAAAAAAATAAGCAAACCGGTTCTTAAGAAATCCGTTGCAAAAAAACCAGTGATTCAAAAGCCGGCTGCAAAAAAAACACAAGTAAAGAAACAGCCCATAAAAAAGGCAGTTGTAAAAAAGTCCGTTCAAAAGAAAAGTGCGCCTAAAAAACCTATCGCAAAAAAAGTAATTATAAAGAAACCCATTGCCAAGAAAATTGTGGTGAAGAAGGTTGTCGCTAAAAAACCGACACCTAAAAAAACTGAACTAAAAAAAGCTCCTGTTAAAAAAACAGAAGTAAAAAAAATGATAAAGACCCCACAGGTCGTTGTGAAACCACTTACTAAAAAGAGTTACGTTGAAGTTGTAAAGAAAGGAGATGTAGAATTGAAAAAAGTTGTTGCTGTGAAAGCTGAAGATAAGCACAAGAAGATCGAGAAAACTCTGAAACCTGAAAAATCAGAAACTGCTGTAAAGGTTGAGAAAGAAGAAAAAATCGAAAGAATCGCTAAGGTTGGGAAAGCTGAGGATAAAGGAGATTCTGCAATTGAAAAAAAGCTGAGAGCCCTTATTAATCTTCAACAGATCGACTCGCAGATTGACAAAATCAGAATCGTACGTGGTGAACTTCCTCTCGAAGTTCAGGACCTGGAGGATGAAATTGCAGGTATTCAAACGCGTATTGAAAATTATGCAAATGAATTAAGTGCCGTTGAAGAAGCTATTGCTGAAAGGAAAAATGCTATAAAGCAATGTCAGGCTCTTATTAAAAAGTACGAAACACAGCAGTCGAACGTAAGGAATAACAGGGAATATGATTCACTTTCAAAAGAAGTAGAATTTCAGAACCTTGAAATCCAGCTGTGTGAAAAAAGAATTAAGGAACATAAAACTACGTTAGATGCCAAAAAGGTAATTATCGAAACGTCTCAAAAACAGCTTGACGAAAAGCAGCATGATGTTGATTTGAAGAAAGCTGAACTTACTGACATCGTTGCTGAAACTGAAAAGGAAGAAAGCGTTCTCCTTGCAAAATCTATCGAAAATCAAAAGATTATTGAAGACAGACTTCTTTCTGCGTACAAAAAAATCAGGATGAATGCAAGAAATGGACTCGCTGTAGTTATTGTTGAAAGAGATGCCTGCGGTGGTTGCTTTAATAAAATTCCTCCACAGCGCCAACTTGATATCAGAATACATAAGAAAATTATTGTCTGTGAATATTGCGGACGTATCTTAGTTGATCCTGAAATAGTAAAATAATCACATAATTTGAAACTAAAAAGAGGAGAGTCCAAAAGCTCTTCTCTTTTTTTTAAAAGGAAATATGAAGAAGTTACTTTCATTGCTAATACTATTTATTCTCCTGCACCAGTCTTCTCACGCTTCCTTCGATTTCAATGCCAACTGCAAATCCGCATATGAAAAAATTATCAGCCTTCGATTTGTTGAAGGACAGGCATTACTAACTACTGAGAAAAGTACAAATCCTTCAAATCTTATTCCTTATTATCTTGAAAATTATATTGATTTTCTAAAACTTCTTATCTCGGAAGATGCAACATTGTTCACTACTTTGAAAGATAATAAAGATACCAGGATTGCAAAGATTGAAGATGCAGAGGAGGATGATCCGTATTATAAATATTGTATCGCTGAAATTAACCTGCAATGGGCTTTTGCCAGGATAAAATTTAAAGAATATATTACGGCGGCCGGGGAAATCAATAAAGCATATAAGCTGCTCGAAGAAAATGAAGAATTGTACCCTGATTTCATCCCTAACAAAAAAGGTTTAGGAATTCTTCATTCACTTATAGGAACCATTCCTGATGATTATAAATGGACAACAAAACTTGTAGGAGTTACCGGCACCATTTCTCAGGGAGTTGCCGAACTCACCAGTATTCTATCCACTGCCTCAAAAAATGAAGATTATGCATATTTAAAAACCGAGGCAATCTTTCTTCTTACTTTTATACAGTTGAATTTTCAGAGCAACAAGGATGAGGCACTTAAACTTGGAAAATATCTTGATGATGTAAAGTATGCTTCACTGATAAAGGATAATACGTTGCTTACTTATGCTGCGGCTAGCATTGCATTAAGGACTGGTTCTAACGACAAAGCAATTAAAATATTACTTGCCCGCCCCACAGGAACAGAATATTACCCTTTCCATTACCTGGATTATTTAACAGGTGTCGCTAAACTCAACAGGCTCGATTTTGATGCATACAAGTATTTGTATAGCTTTCTTACTAAATTTAAAGGACAGAACTATATTAAAGCTGCTTATCAGAAATTAGCCTGGTATTACCTCGTAAACAATAATACTGTTAAGTATAAAGAAAAAATTGCTTATGCATTAACATATGGCAGCACCTTTGTTGATGAAGACAGTCAGGCACTGACAGAAGCGAAATCAGGCGTAGTTCCAAATGTAAGATTATTAAAAGCCCGGCTACTGTGCGATGGAGGTTATTACCAAAAAGCAGTGGATACACTTATTGAAAAAACTCCCAGTGATTTCTGCACTACCACCAAGGACTATCTGGAATATACTTACAGGCTTGGCAGAATCTATGATGAGTGGGGTTATGATACAAAAGCAGTTCCCTTTTACGAACTCACCATTAAAAATGGTTCTGCATTTACATTCTATTTTGCTGCCAATGCATCGTTGCACCTTGGACTAATTTACGAGAACTTAGGAAATACTGTAAAAGCGAAATATTATTACGAACTCTGCAGCACCATGAAAAACACTGAATATAAAACAAGCATCAATCAAAAAGCCAAAGCAGGTTTAAGCAGGCTTCAATAATATTTTTGCAGTTCCATTAAAAAGGAAAAACCGGATGAGAGTCCGGTTTTTCCTTTTTACCAAAAGCACAATTACTATACTAAAATTTAAAGCCTAATGTTATCAGGAAATTCTGAGTGACCTTCTCTAAACTTGCAGGATTCATCCCATCAAGATTGTATAAATAATAATTTTCATTCGATTTGGAATAAACATAAGCAAAATCTATGAAATAATTTTTATCAATTATTCCAAAGCCACCAGTAATAGCGGTTCTCTTTGCATCATTCAATCCGGATTTATAAGGGCTGCCATAAATAGCATAACCACCTCTGATGCTGAACAGGCCTAATACAGCTTCAGCACCAAATCTCAAATTATTTGCAGCTGTATATTTGCTCTGAATTAAATCATTCTGATCAAAATACTTTTCGGTTTTTGAACGTAAGCGAGCATCTGAATAATCAACAAACTCATAATCTGCACTAATTGTTCCATATTGTCCAATCTGAACGGCAATGCTTCCTATAGCCTTCATAGGAGTTGTCAGAGAATAATTGAAAGTTCCTGTTGGTGATTTATCAGAATAGTTATCTCCGTTATCGAATGATGAACTTACCTGTGAAGACCATTCATCGTGCATTGCAAAGAAAGTAGGTGTATGCACAGCTGCTCCTAATTTAATCTTGAGCATTTCAATATCGATGGGCACATAAATTAATCCAAACTTAAAATTAAATCCCGAACCAGTAGTAGTCAAGTTCTCATGGATTGTAAAATTATTGAAGACAGGGAGCGAATCACCTTCATCAATTTCCTTATACGTTGATTCATCAATAAATCTTAGGTAAGGAAATCCAAGAGTTCCACCGATGTAAAGTTTATTATTGTAGTTTGCACCAAGTGTTATAACCATTTCCTGCATTGCACCCCTGTTTTCTATTGATTTCCTTTGCAAGATTCCGCCACTTGGAACATTCGAGATGTAATTGCTTTCGCCACCATTGGTATCAATAAGATAAGTATTATATGCAAGTAGGGTGCTGAAACCATCTAATTGATCAGGTGTTGAACCCTGTGCATTATTCCTGTATACATCCATTAGTGAACTACTGCTGTTTGAACCTTCAATGAGAACCCTGTTATGAAAATTATTGTAACGGTTCAATCCGAAGCCAAAGTTCACCGATTTCCAACCTTCCTGATCCTGGCCCTTACTGGTATTCATTGCATAGACCACCCCCAGGTTGCTGAAATTAAAATTATATTTCAAATCTTCAGCATTATTTCCATTATAGGTTGCAGTTGTTTTTCCTGTATAAACAGATGGAGTAAATGTGAATTCATTTTTCCTGTATACACCTATTCCTGCAGGATTCACCGACAGAGTGGAGAAATCAGCACCTATGGCACCGAAAGCTCCTGCCATACTTGAGTATCTTGCCGTACCTCCGAAACCAATCATTGAATACCTTAAAGCATCAACATCGTTCTGAGCATTCGCAGATAGAGAGGCCATAGCTATGGCGCACATTATGATTATTCTTAACTTTTTCATAACCTTAGTTTTTATCAATATCAGTTAAATCTAAATCTACCTATGCTTGCTTACACCTGAACTTGAACTTGAGCTCGATTTAGTACTGCTGCTACTGCTTGATGATTTAGGTGAGCTGTAGCTTGATGAAGAACTGGAGCTCTTAGGTGAAGAATAGCTGCTGCTCGATGACTTTGGTGATGAGTAAGTACTGCCGCTGCTCGATGACTTAGGAGAACTATAGCTTGACGAGCTGCTGCTTGACTTAGGAGAACTGTATGACTTCGGCTGAGTATAAGTATTAGTCGACTTAGGAGAAGTAGTAGTTGTTGTCGTATTGCTACTGTTAGTTGAACTATAAGTCTTAGGTTTTGAATAATACTGATTCGACTTTGGCTGACTATAACTTGGAGAAACATAAGTCTTAGGTTTCTGATAAGTCTGCTTTGGAGTTACAGTCTGTTGAGTAGTTGCAGTAGTTGAAGTAACAGTATTCTTTGGAATTACAGTATTTGAAGTTGAAACCGTAGATACTGTATTCTTTGGAATAGTATATTGTGTTGCAGTAGTTGAAGTAACAGTATTTTTTGGAACTACAGTACTTGAAGTCGTGGTTGTTGCAGTGTTCTTTGGAATCACAGTATTTGAAGTTGTAACTGTAGTTGCAGAGCTCGTTGTATTTTTTGGATTAGCAACAGTACTATTTACTGCAGCTGAAGAAGTTTCGTTTTTTACAGAACCAACAGTCTGATTAGCGGTGCCTAATGAATTTACTGAAGAAGCGGCTGAACTTGTAACAATGCTTTTATCAGGAACTACGCTTGTTGAAGTTGTTGCATTATCCTTTCCAGAAACAACACTCTGTACTGAATTGTTAGATAAACTATTAAGACTAGTCTTTGGTTCTTTTCCACCAACAGTAGAGGTTGCAACAGATGAATTACTTAAGCTGCTTGTGCTGATAGAATGACTACCTAATGCTGATCCGTTAGTAACTGCGAGATCATATTTATCTCCAAATGTCAATACATCATTATTTACAACGTTTGAAGTATTAATATCGGTTCTAGGGCCATAATAGTAGGAATTGTTATCATAGCTATTATAATAGTATCCATCGTTTGAAGCATAATAACCATCCCAGTAACCATTATTGTAACCATCCCAGTAACCATTGTTATATCCACCCCAGTAGCCACCATAACCACCATAACCGTAATAACCTGGATATCCGCCATAATAAGGATTGCCACCCCATCCGTTATAGCCATACCAACCCCAGTGAGGATAACCAAAACCCCAGTAATTATAATAGCTACCATAATAAGGATCATAATAATAATTGTGTGGGTACCACCATGGAGAACCACAATAGATACTTACGCCCCAATCCCATGGATTGTATGTATACCAGTAATAGTTGGTGTAATAATCATCGTAATAACCATAATCATTATGATGATGGAACCTTTTAAGTCTTGCTGAATATTCGTAATCGTAATAATCATCATAATAATAATTATTTGTTACTTCTACAGGGTTGCCATTTTCATCATATTGAGTTTCAGTTGTGGAATAATCCATTTTCTGGCCTGAATATGAAGTGGTTTTACCTGTATCATCAGCTATTGACTTTTCAGTAGAAGTTGCATCAGAATTATTCGCTGCAGTGGTATTGTATGCAGTAGAATAATTTTCCGGGCTTGTTGTTTTAGTATCAGCTTTAATGGTCGCTGTTGCAACTGCTGCATCATCTTTCTTGGAATAGTACACATCATCATACATCGAACGAGTCTGATAGGAAGTTGTACAGGCCGAAAGGAACAGCACTGATACGGCAAGCAGTTTACTAATAGTTTTCATTGGTTTATCTCCTTTTGATTTATTTGGGTTATATAGTTTGTTAAACATTTTTTTAATCTCTAATTTTGTCCAAATTCAAAACACTTAAAATATTTGCAAATATCATACCAAACTAAATTATGGCTAAAGATTTTTCAACACGGGAAGAGAATTATTCTCAATGGTACAACGATATCGTAATAAAGGCAGGGCTTGCTGAGAATTCTGCGGTCAGAGGTTGCATGATTATAAAACCCTATGGTTACGCAATTTGGGAAAAAATGCAGGCAGCACTGGATAAAATGTTTAAGGATACCGGACATAGCAATGCGTACTTTCCAATTTTCATACCAAAATCATTTTTCAGCAAAGAAGCTTCGCATGTTGAAGGCTTCGCTAAAGAATGTGCAATTGTAACTCACTACAGGTTAAAGAATTCACCAGATGGTAAAGGTGTTATAGTGGATGAGGATGCAAAACTGGAAGAAGAACTTATAATTCGTCCGACATCAGAAACTATAATATGGGATTCATATAGAAACTGGATACAATCATATCGCGACCTTCCACTTTTGATTAATCAATGGGCGAATGTTGTGAGGTGGGAAATGCGAACAAGATTGTTTCTCCGTACAGCAGAATTTCTATGGCAGGAAGGCCATACAGCTCATGCTACCAAGGAAGAAGCCATTGAAGAAACTGAAAAAATGCTGGATGTCTATACCACTTTTGCTGAAAACTTTATGGCAATGCCAGTAATTAAAGGAACCAAATCGGAAAATGAACGATTTGCAGGTGCGATTGAAACATATTGTATTGAAGCACTTATGCAAGACGGGAAAGCCTTGCAGGCCGGAACATCACATTTCTTAGGCCAGAATTTTGCCAAAGCATTTGATGTGAAATTTGCAACCAAAGATAGTACCCTTGAATATGTTTGGGCTACTTCGTGGGGTGTTTCTACCAGGTTAATCGGAGCTTTGGTAATGGCTCATTCCGATGATAAAGGGCTTGTGCTTCCTCCAAAACTTGCTCCTATACAAGTCGCAATTATTCCAATCTATAAAAATGCGGATCAGCTTAAGGAAATTTCAGAAAAAGTTCTTCCAATAAAAAAAGAGCTCGAAAGTCTTGGTATTTCTGTAAAGTATGATGACAGAGACACTTTTAAACCAGGTTGGAAGTTTTCTGAATATGAATTTAAAGGAGTTCCTGTAAGAATCGCTATCGGTCCAAGAGATATTGAGCAAGGCACCGTTGAAGTTGCCAGAAGAGATACACTTGAAAAAGCAGTTTATCAGCAAGAAGGATTGGCGAAACAAATTGAACACCTATTGGAACAAATTCAGGATAATTTGTTTAAGAAAGCTTTATCATTCCGAGAACAAAATACCAGGAAGGCTGATACATGGGAAGAATTCAAAGATATTATTGAAAATAAAGCTGGCTTTGTTTCAGCACATTGGGACGGCACCACTGAGACTGAAGATGCAATAAAAAATGAAACTAAAGCCACCATACGCTGCATTCCTTTAAATAATCCAAAAGAAGAAGGAAAATGCATTTACACGGGAAAACCCTCTACGCAGCGTGCACTTTTTGCAAGAGCTTATTGATTATAATTTTATCAGTTTCCCTGAGCCTGTAATCTCTGTAATTATTGTATCAGGGTCGCCAGTATAATAAACATCACCAACATACCCTATTTTAACATCGAGTTCATGAAGGACGTTTACAAAACAATTGTTGGTGGATTTATTATTCATGTATATAATTCCATTTGTAAGATTTAATAAGTCCGCTTTTCCATTGCCAGCTGAATAGAGGTAACAGACATTTGATTTGCCAGATATATTGAGATCTCCTGCCCCTGTATGCAAATTAAACCAGGCAGTCTTTGTATTAATAGTAAGATTTACAATACCGGATGCATCCCAGCAATCAATCTGCAGGTAATCGGAATGAAGTGTGTCAGTAGAATATATATTCCCTGAATTCTGATCACATTTAATATTCTTCAACCTTCCGCAACTTAAATAAACATTAATTTTATTTTTGAAACTTCTGGTCCAGTTACATCTGTTTTCATTTTTCAAATAAAGACAACTGTCTTTAATTTCGGAAGTAATTGATGAAATCAATTTACTGCTGGCCTCAACAGTCAATGAATAGACTGTATCTTCAGTGATATATAAATTGATATTGTTTTCGATTGAAATTTTATTGAAAGGTGTAAGTTGCCTGAATTCAGTTTTCGTTTCTCCGGTTCCTTTAAAGCAGTCGCAGGAATGCTCTTTGGTGCACGAAAAAGTAAATACCACAAGAATAAAACTATATTTTAGAATATTTTTTTTCATTTTATCTGAACTTATATCCTATTCCCCACTCAATAAAATCTGCTTTTGCAAAATGTGTTTTAAGCGCAAGGTTTGCAAATAATTTATTTGAAATCTGATAACGCAATGGGAAACGACAGTAAATATTTCCATCACTTTTATCTTTTGCATACAAGTAATACCCAACCTGAGTTCCAAATGAAAGTTTGCCAAACTCAAGTTCGTGTCCAATGAAAATCCCCGGTCTTATTACTTCCCAGGAATGTTCCACTTCAATTCCTTTTCGTTTAAGCGACCTTATATTCGAAAACACCCAGAACAGATCAATGCCTGCACATATTTTTCTTTTCAAGCTAAGTGGTTTTTGAAAGCTGGTAGATAAAGAGAATGCGCCATATTTATCTCCATACGCAGGATAAATTTCTTTCATTCCACCGGATAAAAAAGTTACTATTTCTAATTTCTTTTTATCCTTATCAAAACTGATTTCCTTTGGTCGAATTATTACGGAGTTATCTTTGAAAATATATGCCGCACCTAAGCTAACAGTTGAAATATTTATACCAAGATTTGGTGCTTTAAAAGCTCCATTTGAAAAATGTGTTATACCAATAGAACCAGAAAGAAAACAATGATGACTGACTTTCCATTTGAGTTCATAAAGCATATTAATGGCAACATTCAGATGAGAACCAATAGCAATGTTTTTATAATTGTCAAGCCTGTCGAATTTCTTTGTGAGGTATCCTAAACCTATGCCAAATCTATAGTTCAGCGCAACGGAATTTGACTGCGCCAAATGAAAATTCAATGAAGGATATGCTGCAAATGCTGATCCCAGTATTTCAGGGTTTGCAAGATCGGCATACCATAAAGAAACTCCGATAACGGGATATTTGTACAATGCGTTCCAGTCGTTCTCTCCATGGGTCTGCTTTCCAATATTCAGTTCAAATGCAGGAAAATGGCCTGTTGTAAGATGTGCCATATTTTTATGATGTGTGATCACAAACCCGTAATGAACTTTTGTTTCAACAATATACTTTGTTGAATCACCCGGTGAAAATCTTTCTGATGCTGAAAGACAAAAAGGGGAAACAAACAAAATAAAAAACAATATTGAAACTATTCGAGGCACTTGCTAATGGTGTTTTTCAGAATTGCGCAAATTTATAATAATTCCGGCTAATACTTCTTACCTTTGCAAAAAACTACAATAATGGATGCACGAATAGAAGCCTTTCAGCGCCTTCTGGATATAATGGATGAACTGAGGGCCAAATGTCCCTGGGATAAAAAACAAACTTTTGAATCATTAAGGCACCTTACCATTGAAGAAACATATGAACTTGCTGATGCTATTGTTGCAAAAGACAAACAGGAAATAAAAAAAGAACTGGGTGACCTTTTGCTACATATAGTTTTTTATGCGAAAGTGGGTTCGGAAGACGGAAGCTTTGATATTACTGATGTTATCAATGGAATCAATGAAAAACTGATAGAACGACATCCGCATATTTTCAGCGATGTGGTTGCTGATACCAGCGAAGAAGTAAAAGTAAACTGGGAGAAAATAAAACTTAAAGACCAATCAAGAACGGTTTTGTCAGGAGTTCCTGTTTCACTTCCATCAATTGTAAAAGCATACAGAATACAGGATAAGGCGCGAGGCGTGGGTTTTGACTGGGAACATACGGGCCAGGTGTGGGATAAAGTTCTTGAAGAGCTAAACGAACTAAAACATGAAGTTGAAAACGGAAATCCAATTGAACAAATTGAAAGTGAATTTGGTGATTTGCTTTTCGCACTGATAAACTATTCTCGCTTTATTGATGTAAACCCTGATACTGCGCTTGAAAGAACCAACATTAAATTTATTCAGCGGTTCAATTATCTTGAAAAGAAAGCAAAAGATAATGGACGTTCACTTCATGATATGACCCTGAAAGAAATGGATGTTTTTTGGAATGAGTCCAAGGAATATTATAAATAAATTTATTATATTTGTCTATTAATTTATGTTTTATTCCCATGAAACATAGCTTTATTTTTTTTCTTTTAACATTTTTCATCAGCTTTAGCTCTATTGGCAATGGGTCTGAAGGATCTTTCTTGCCAGCACATTCAATTTGCACTCCCGTTCCTATTCCCAAAATATCTGACAGAGAATTTAAGGAAATGTTCATGGATGCCCAGGATTTGTTCAATTACGAATATTATAATGATGCACTTTCCTTTTTTAAAAAACTGCTTGCCGTTGATTTTAATAATAGCAATCTGAATTTTTATGTTGGCGTGTGTATTTTAAATTCCAAGCAACAGCGCACCAAAGCGATTGATTATTTAAAAAAAGCAATCCTGAAAACGGATATAGCTTACAGTTATAACTATAAAGAAACTTCAGCGCCAGTATTTGCCTACCTGTATCTTGGAGAAGCATATCATTTGAATGGTCAATATGATGAAGCACTTGCAAGTTTCACGAAATTTAAATCCTATCTCTCGAACAAAAATAAAGATGGAGATTTTTTGGATGAAGTTGCTCATTGTATTGAGATGACCGAGCTTGCACAAAAGCTCATAGCTAAACCAATCAAAGCAACTATTGTTCCTTTCAAAGCCGTTAATTCAGTTTTTTCTGACTTATCGATGGTTGCTTCGCCCGATGGCACTAAATTTTATTTCTCTTCAAAACGTAAAGGTGCTATGGGTGGACAAAAGGATGTTTATGGTGAATATTTTGACGATATTTATTACACACAATTCAAGGACAACAAATGGATCAAACCAAAAAAAATGGGATCCAAAATGAATTCTGTGAACAGCGATGTATTGAATTGTATTTCACCTGACGGAAAACAAATTTATTTTTCACGCATGGTAAGAGGTGCCTATGAAATTTTTGTTTCAACACTTTCCAAGAAAAACAAATGGCAATCACCCCAAAAACTGGGCATCAATATTAACAGCAAAGACAATGACCTGTGGGCATATATAACTTCGGACGGAAACACTATGTTGTTTTCAAGTGATCGGGAGGGCGGGTATGGTGGATATGATATATACATGTCAGAAAAACTTTCAACCGGTGAGTGGGGAAAACCTTTTAATCTCGGGACGGAAGTAAATACTGAATTTGATGAAATATGTCCGGTGCTAATGCCTGATGGAACTTTATATTTCAGTTCAAACGGGAAGAACACGATGGGTGGTTTCGATATTTTCGAAACTGTAATTTCAGAAAATGGCCTATGGGCTGAACCTGAGAATATGGGCTATCCACTTAATACGGCATTTGATGATTTTAATTTTACCCCCTTAACTCCTGATGGTAAAAAAGGGTATTACACTTCTGCAAAGACTGGTGGTTATGGAGAAACAGATATTTACCAGTTTACAATTGAATAAACCTGCCTTGAAATTTTTTATCCAAATATTTTTATTTTTTACTTTTTCTCTTAATTCGAATTGCCAGACTTTATTGAATAACAGTAATGATTCCGGCTATTCAAAGAAATTATTATTAATTGATACGGCATTTAAAAAGCCTACCATTGATGAAAAGGTTCAAATCTTCTTTTCAAATCATCATAATAAAACGCTTAATAATATTTCAAAATATGCATTAGAGCCTTGGGGTGATGGATTGTACTCGCTGCCAGCACTGGGAGGATTTTATATTTATGGAAGTATTAAAAATGATGATATCAGTAAAGACGCAGCAATCAAAGGGCTTGGGACGTTTATTGTATGCGGACTTGCGACAGGAATTTTAAAATACTCATTTCACAGGCAACGACCTTTTGAAAGCAATCCGCCAAATTCAAGAATATGGGATGGCCCTTCATTTAAGAAACAGCATCTTTCATTTCCTTCTGGACATACATCTTCTGTCTTCTCCCTTGCAACAATTATTTCTGCTCAATACAAGTACAAACCTTCTATCACGGCGATTTGTTTCTCAATAGCAACCTTGACGGCTATTTCAAGAATATATGATAATAAACACTGGCTTACCGATGTTCTTGCCGGAGCAATAATTGGAACTGCATGCGGCCAGATGATGTACCAGATTACAAAATAAAAAAAGGGTTGCAGATGCAACCCTTTTTTATTGTTTCAAAGTTTATTATTTTGATCCCAGATAATTTGAAACACCTTCCTGTGTTGCTTTCATTGCTTTTTCACCTTTGTGCCAGTTTGCCGGGCAAACTTCACCGTTTTCTTCAAAATACTGAAGCGCATCAACCATTCTCAGTGCTTCTTCAATGCTTCTTCCCAGAGGCAGATCATTCACAACCTGGTGACGAACTATTCCTTTTTTATCAATGAGGAAAAGACCTCTGTAGGCTACAGGGTCGCCATTGAATGATGTTTCTCCATTCTCAGTAAAATCATATCCACCAGCTAAAACATCATAATTTTGAGAAATAGTTTTTGAAAGATCTGAAACAAGCGGAAAGGTCACACCTTTGATACCGCCTTTTTTCTTTTCAGTCTGCAGCCATGCCCAATGGGAAAATTTAGAATCGATTGAACAGCCTATCACTGCGACATTTCGTTTTTCAAATTCAGCAATGGCATCCTGAAAAGCAATAATTTCTGTAGGGCAGACAAATGTAAAATCAAGCGGATAAAAGAAAAATACCACATGTTTTTTACCAATGAATTGTTCCAGGGAAAAATCTTCCACAAACTCACCTCCGTTTATTACTGCTTCAGCATGAAATATCGGAGCTTTTTTACCAACTAATACTGACATAGTTTTATAATTTTAGAATTTTGATTTACAATGTTTGATTTATTTAGTGCAAAGGTAATACGTTCGAAATTATTTAAAAATGATTAAAATAATTTTAACATAAACTTAACAATGTCAATGAAGCTCCGAGAATTATTGCTATGAACTTGTAAAGATTGAAGTGATGTTCTGCTTCAGATTCAAAAAGAATGGTAGTGGAAATATGGAGAAAAATTCCGACAACAACTGCTAAAATAATGTTGAAGAAATGATTCATGTTTTCAGCAAAACCCTCTCCCACTATATAGCTGACAATTGTACCAAAAGGAGCTGACAATGCAAAAATCATCAATAAAATAGTTGAAGTACTTTTCTTAAGACCAGTATGGATAAGCAAACTAACCAGTACAATCGAAATAGGAATATTATGAATGATTATCCCAGATAACAATGTATTCTTGAGTTCTGTATTTTGAAAATTACTTGACAAAGGCATACCTTCTAAAAATGAATGTATACAGATGCCAATCATTATTCCAACAAAGCCTACGTGTTCATTTTTTTTTCTGCAAGGCTCATTGAGCTTTTCATGATGGCTGTGATGGCCATGCTCCACGCCTTTTGTAAGAAAATCAAGCAGCAATTGAATAAAAAAACCGAGCATAATAAACAAACCAATTTCAGCTGATTCATTTGCGTAAATTTCTGGAATAAGCTCAGTAAAAGACAACGACAGCAGGAAAGCTCCGCCGAATGCAAGTATCAGCTTAAGAGTTTTTTCTCCTGTTTTAAAAAAGAAAACAGAAATTCCGCTCAGAACTACAGGAAAAAACAAGGCAATAAAAACTATTAAATTCATACAAAAAAGATTAAACCGACTTTCTTACTTTGTGACCTTTTAAGGCATAATACAATATAAACAAATAACATGGTATCAGTATCAGGTATGCATGCTTGGATCCTATTGAACTGATATCAGCAAGTCTTCCATATAGCAATGGCAAAGTTGCACCACCCGCAATACCCATGATTAAAATTGCTGAACCTGTTTTTGTAAATTTCCCCAGTCCATCTAATGCCAGTGGCCAGATTGCAGGCCACATCACTGCATTTGCAAGTCCAAGTATAGCTATAAACAAAACTGTATAGGGAATTGGCAGAGAAACAAATTCAAAATTTTCCATATTCAAAAGCGGAATATGCGTTATATATTTATTTGAAATAAACACTGCCACAAAAGTTAAAATTATTCCTAAAAAGGTACTTATGATCAATGCATTTTTCTGTGAGATAAGTTTTGGAATAGCAATTATACAAATGATATAACCTAACAACATTGCGATCAATGTGCAGCTTGTATAAATTTTTGCATCAGCCATTGCAATCCCCTGAGATTGCCCATAAAGAATAATTGTATCGCCTGCTATCACTTCTGCTCCCACGTATAAGAAGATCGCCACAAATCCAAGTATTAAGTGAGGAAACTGGAAAATATTTTTTTTATTTCCTTTCGATTCGTTGATATGGTCTTCTTCTTTATCAGTATCAATATTGGGCAACGGAGATAACTTTACCAATATTGCAAGAATAACAAGAGATATTGCCATTACAATGTAAGGAAAAATTACTCTTGCAGCCATGTCATTAAGCAAGATTTCTTTATCGGAGGAATTAATTGTTATTAAAAGTTTTTCTTTTAATGCATCAGCATTTTTCAGAACAATGGCTCCCAGAATTAACGGACTGATCACGCCCGCAACTTTGTTGCAAATACCCATGATACTTATTCGCTTTGCAGCGCTTTCAATAGGGCCAAGGATTGTAATGTAGGGGTTTGAAGCGGTTTGCAAAATGGATAATCCGGTTCCCTGGATAAAAAGTCCTGTAAGGAAAAGCCCGAATGTACGCGTGTTTGCAGCCGGAATAAAAAACAATGTTCCGACAGCCATTACCATTAGGCCTAAGGCCATACCTCCCTTGAATCCTGTTTTATGCAACACCCATGACGAGGGCAATGCCATTACAAAATAGGAAATGTAAAATGCAAATGTTACAAAATATGCCTGAGTATTATTTAACTCGCAAGAAATTTTCAGGAAAGGAATGAGTGTGCCGTTTAACCAGGTCACGAAACCGAATATGAAAAATAAAATGCCAATAATAACAATTGACATTGCAGTGTCTTTGCGATTCAATGGAGTCATGATATTACGAAAGTAGTTGAAAGCAAAGATAATGTTTCCTGCTTAAAGAAAAAGACAAAAATACTATTGAATTATTCTTCAATAATAAATTTAAACCCGGTGCCGTGAACATTGCCGATGGAAACTTTGGGATCGTCTTTCAGATACTTTCTGAGCTTGGTAATAAAGACATCCATGCTTCGGCCTATAAAATAATCATCATCACCCCATACTGATTTAAGGGCGTTTTCGCGGGTCAGAAGTTGATTTTTATTCAAACATAACACTTTCAGCAATTCCGCTTCTTTTCGGGTGAGATGCTGTTCCTTGCCAGGAGATCTGAGTACCATATTCACGCTGTCGAAAGTAAAAATTCCGAAAGTGAATATTGTTGAATCTTCAGAAGGTTTGTCCTGTCTGGGAGATGAGGTTCTGCGCAATATTGCCTGTATGCGGTAATTCAGTTCTTCGGTGCTGAATGGTTTTGTGATATAATCATCACAGCCCGACTGAAAACCTTTTATCCTGTCCTCTTTAAATGATTTTGCTGTAAGAAAAATGATAGGAATATTCTTATCCTTCTTGCGAATATCTTCTGCAAGGGTGAATCCATCTTTTTTTGGCATCATCACATCAAATATACAGAGATCAAATTTGCCTTTCATGAAAGCCATCAAGCCTTCCTCGCCATTGAAGCATGTTGAAATTTCGTATCCGAGCATTTCAAGATAATCAGCTAAAACCAAACTAAGGTTAGGATCATCTTCCACCAATAATATTTTGAATTTCTCTTTTGTCATGACTTTTAGTTTTGAATAAAAGGAAAATATAGTTCAATCCGTGTTCCTTTTTTCAGTTCGCTATGCAGTTCAATAGTGCCGCCATGTGCATCCACTATTGTTTTCACATAATATAAACCCAAACCAAAACCTTTCACATCATGAATATTTCCCGTGTGTACTCTAAAAAATTTTCTAAAAATATGTTTTTGATTTTCATGACTGATACCAATACCTTTATCCTCCACTGAAACAATTATACCTTTATTTGTATTTTTCGTAGATATAGTAATTTCAGGTGTTTCAGGAGAATATTTATTCGCATTATCCATCAGGTTATTGATGATATTTGAGATGTGTATAGGATCAGCATGAAAAGTAGACATCTCGGCACCCAGATCAACATTGATCTTGCCGCAGCGCTGCTTTACAATCATTTCAAAATTATCAACTGCAAGTTCAATAATTTCATGCAGATTGACTTCCTTTTTCCTGAGCTTAAAATTGCCTTTATCGAGCACCGCAATTTGCAACACCTGCTCCACCTGGTTTTTCAGCCTGTTGTTTTCATCATAAATTATGTTTGCATATTTTTCAGTACGCTCAGGAGACTCATTCACACTTGGTTTCAATAGCATTTCACTTGCCAGAGATATAGTTGCAATAGGTGTTTTAAACTCATGCGTCATATTGTTTACAAAATCTGTTTTCATTTCCGATAACTTTTTCTGCTGTACAAGAGAAAATATGACGTAAGAAAAACAAACAACAAAGATTAACAGAAATAAGGCCGAAAGCACTATCCATCCTGCCATCTGGCCAAGTAACGATTGTTTTTCATCAGGAAAATAAATGCTTAGCAAATAGCAGTCTGGTTTCCATAAACAGGACAAGGTTGTAACATGATCGCTTTTAAGAATTTCATTTCTATAATTTCCATAATTGCCCATTATAAAAGAATTATCACCCCTTTTGAAAACACCATAATTATAATCCAACTGTATATCAAGATTTGCAAACTCTTCTTTAATAATAGAATCCAAATATGTGGGATTAATCACAGTAATTATGTTTTCTGCTCTCATGCCGCAACCAGGCTCACAGCCTTCCATAGTTGTCGTATTGGATGTGTCTTTCTTATAATCAGCAAGCTGGTTAACTATACTTTTAAGGGCAATGCTCGCCCTGTGATCAAACTGTTCTTTCTTGAGACTAAGTGCATTCCGGACATAAAATAATTGTGTAATAACAATACCAACAAGCGACAGGCACGTTAACACAACAATAAACACAATCATCTTTTTATTCATCGGGAACGGTATTTCAAAAATGCTATCAAAGTTAATGAAAAAACACCGGGCTGCTATCAAATTAACAAATCATTAACAGAAATTAACGAGCTGTTAACGCTATATATAAAACATTGAGAATACTTTTGTCACAGAAAATTTTACTAACCAAATTATAGAAAACCATGAAAAAATTATTTTTAGTATCAGCAATCATCCCGATGTTAGTTATTTTTCTCGCATCGACAGTAAGTGTGAAAGCACAAACTTCAACTAATACAACTAAAACTGTAACTACCAAAGACAGTGTAACAACTCAAAAAAGTTGCTGCCAAAAGGGAACAGCAACCACCAGCACCTGCGACAAATCAAAGAGTACATGTACAAGCAATACTAAGTGTGACAAATCTAAAAAGTGCGATATGTCAGGAACAACAGGTGAAAAGAAATGCAGTGGAAACGATAAAAAATGCGGATCATCAGGTTCATGCGGCAATTCATCAGGTTGTAAAATGGGCAGCACAAATACAGAAACAGGAACTACCGGCACTTCAGCAGGAAAAAGAAGTTCATGTTGCTCAACAGCAAAAGACAAAACAAATACTGATACTAAACAATAAAAGAAATTCTAACGATTTTTAAAACCTTCTGTAATACACAGAAGGTTTTTTATTTTATATTTGTATACAATGATAATGATTTAATACAAAAACATTTTGTTATGGCAACAATAAAAATGATAGCGAGCGGCGGTTTCAGAACTATAGCCACACACCTTAAATCAGGTACCGAAATAATTACTGATGCACCAGTTGATAATCACGGGAAAGGGGAATACTTCTCTCCTACAGACCTACTCAGTTCTTCACTGGGATCATGCATGATCACAATTATGGATATTGCCGGACAAGAGCATGGTTTTACTGTTGAAGGAACCGAAATTCTTATCACAAAAAAAATGGGTGAAAATCCACGAAAAGTTGCCGAGATAATTGTCGAACTGAATTTTCCTGATGTTGAATATTCAGAAAAAGCAAAAAGGATTATTGAACATACTACAAGAAATTGCCCGGTATCATTGAGTTTGCATCCAGATGTAAAGCAAACGATAATTATTAATTACAAGAAATAATTATGGAACTAAACCTAAAACCGGGAATCACAAAAAATTTTGGGAAAAAGGTTAGTATTGAAGATACTGCAGCAAAGTATGGTTCAGGACTAATTGAAGTATTTGCAACACCAGCACTTGTTGGATTAATGGAGAGCACCGCCCAGATGAGTATTCAACCATATCTTCCCGAAGGATACATAACACTTGGGATTGAAATAAATGTAAAGCATTTGAAAGCAACACCAGTAGGCATGCAGGTTTTCTGTGAATCAATGCTGACTGCAGTAGATGGAAAAAAACTTTGGTTTGATATAAAAGCCTGGGACGAAAAAGGAGATATTGGCATTGCCACACATGTAAGATATATTGTGGATGGGGAAAAATTTATGGAAAAACTGACAGAGCAATAACCAATATGCATTCAGCAACACATTTCAATTTACAAACAATCATTGAAATACATCTTTTTTAATTTACCTTTGCAATAAAGCACATTCAATTGGATTCAGAAACAAAACCAAACGTATACATCGCAAAAACTATTTCCGGACTGGAAGAAGTTCTTGTAGGCGAACTCACTGCTCTTGGAGCACAGGATATTCAAATTATCACGAGGGCTGTTAGCTTCAGTGGTGATAAAAAACTTCTTTATGAAGCCAATCTCTGGTGCCGAACTGCACTAAGAATTTTAAAACCTCTGTTCTCTTTTACAGCATCAACAAATGATGAATTGTACAAGAACATTTATGATTTTGAATGGGAAAACATTTTTTCTGTTGACAATACCTTTGCCATTGATGCAGTGGTGAACGATTCTTCATTTAACCATTCACATTTTGTTTCATTAAAAGTTAAAGATGCAATTGCTGACAGGTTCCGAAATAAAGGCGGCGCAAGGCCCTCGGTGGATACTGAAGATCCGGATATAAAAATAAATATTCACATTTTCAAAGATCATTGCGATGTTTCCCTTGACAGCTCCGGTGAATCACTCCACAAACGCGGATATCGTGTTGCAGTTGGACTTGCACCATTGAGCGAAGTATTGGCTGCGGGCCTTATTCTTCTAAGTGGTTGGGACGGGAAGAAAAACTTTGTCGATCCTATGTGCGGATCAGGAACTATTCTAATTGAAGCTGCACTTATAGCTCAGAACATTCCTCCCGGTATTTTCAAGAAATCTTATTCATTTATGAATTGGAAAGACTTTGACGGGAAACTCTGGGATGCAATAAAAAGAGAAGCTGCAGGAAAAGAGAAAGAAATGGAGTGCCGCATTACAGGTTCGGATATTTCAGCAAGAGCTATCAGAAACACACGCGGTAATGTGATTGCAGCAAATATGCAAAAAGCAATCAGCCTGCAGGTGGCGTCGTTCGATGAATTCAAGCCACCCGAAGGAAACGGAGTGATGATCATGAATCCTCCATACGGTGAAAGGATAGAGCAGGAAGACATCGTTGGATTTTATAAAAGTTTCGGTGATTCATTAAAAAAGAATTATGGTGGTTATGATGCATGGATCATAAGTTCCGACCTGAATGCAATGAAATTTATAGGGTTGAAACCAACACGTAAAATCGCTGTCTTCAACGGACCACTTGAATGCCGCTTCATGAAATTCAGCATTTATGAAGGCAGTAAAAAAGATAAATTCAATCAAGAATAAAAAATTATGGATACCAGTTTTGAAGTCATTACACTTGGTAAATGCTGCGTAAAATCTCCCTTGCAGCTTGGTTATGACAAAGGTGACGGCATTTACAATTATATCAACGAAAGTGAACGGGTACTCTTTGATAAAAGTCTTGAAAATTTTGCACAACATAGAGAAGCAGGAACACTGCCATTATCATTTGAAAAAGCCGGCCCGAGAGAAATGATATTTTTTGAACCTGCCAAAACAAAAGCAGCTATAGTAACCTGTGGTGGCCTGTGTCCTGGCCTGAACAATGTAATACGAAGCGTGGTGATGGAATTAAATTATCGCTATGGTGTTACAAAAATTATCGGATTTCAATACGGATTTGAAGGGATGATTCCTTCTTACAATCATCCTTACATGGAGTTGAATCCGGAAGCTGTTGATGACATTCATCTTCACGGAGGCTCTATACTTGGCTCCTCACGGGGCGATCAGAAAGTATCCGAAATGGTGGATGCGCTTGAAAGGAGCAATATAAATATTCTTTTTTGTGTTGGTGGTGACGGAACCTTGAAAGGCGCCAATGAAATATTCTCAGAAATCACGCGACGTAACCTAAAAATCAGTGTTACTGTCATACCCAAAACCATTGACAACGACATCAACTTTACTGAAAAATCTTTTGGTTTTGAAACTGCATTTTCCAAAGCCCACGATATAATTGGTGATGCACATAATGAAGCCAAAGGATATTACAATGGTATTGTGATTATAAAACTGATGGGCCGTGATTCAGGATTCATTGCAGCTCATGCTACACTAGCGATGCAAGAGGTAAACTTTGTTCTTGTTCCCGAAATGGGAGCATTTGAACTGGAAGGCGAAAAAGGATTTCTTACTGCATTGAAGAAAAGAATTGAATTGAAACATCACGCAATGATAGTTGTAGCCGAAGGTGCAGGTCAGCACCTGTTTTCAGGACAAAGTGGTGAAAAAGATGGTTCGGGGAATGTCAAACCGAATGATATTGGCATTTTTCTTAAAGACAAAATTGCTTCTTATTTCAAATCAAACAGCACACCTGTTTCAATTAAATACATTGACCCAAGTTATATCATCCGCAGTGCCAGCACTACTGCCAACGACAGCAAATTCTGCAGCCAGCTTGCACAAAATGCGGTACATGGCGCTATGGCAGGCAAAACAGGATTTGTAGTTTGCATCTGGAGTGATAACTTTACTTATCTTCCTATTTCTGCAACGTTAACAGGTAGAAAGAAAATAGATCTTGAAAGTGAATTGTGGTGGAACGTAATGGAAGCTACGGGACAACCACTGTCGTTTAAGAATTGATTGTTTAGATTATTAGTAGACAAGATGACAAGTAGACAAGTCATAAGTGAGATTTAAAAAGCAAGAAATTTATTTTGAATTCATGATTTTATATTTTAATGATAAAACAAGATTTAAAAGGGATTTCGCCTATGACAATTTTACTATTTTCTTTATTTACTTTTCCCTTGTAATCTTATCGAATAAATAAATGGAACGTATTACCCTCTTCGCAGATGTTGTGCTTCCCCTGCCACTGCCGGGTTATTTTACTTACAGAGTTCCATTTGAAATGAACGAATTGCTCGTAGCGGGCCAAAGGGTGATAGTTCAATTCGGGAAGAAGAAAATTTATACAGCACTTGTTCGTAAGATCCATCGAACACCGCCGAAAGTTCACGATGTAAAATATATTCTTTCAATTCTTGAAGAGCGACCGCTTGTAAACGAGAAACAGTTTTTGTTATGGGAGTGGATTGCATCTTATTATATGTGTACGCCCGGAGAGGTGATGAATGCTGCACTTCCGTCGGCTCTGAAACTTGCAAGTGAAACAAAGATTGTAATGAGTCCTTTGTTCGACGGTGATATTTCAGGGTTGAATGAAAAAGAAATTCAGATTGCTGAAGCGCTCAACGCTCAGAAAGTTCTTACCATTACTGATGCAGCCAATATAGTTGAACAAAAAACTATTATCCCGCTGATAAAAAATCTGATTGAAAAAAATGTAGTGATTCTTGAAGAAGAACTTTTAAATAATTACAAACCGAAAACTGAAACATTTGTAAGGATTTCAGAAAAATACAAGAACGAAGTTTTTTTAAAAGAAGCTTTCGATCAACTTGAAAAAAGAGCTCCGAAGCAATTGGAGATACTGATGTATATTTACAGCAAGACCATGCATGCAAAAGGAAATGCTGAAATTATTTCCAGGCACGAAATGCTCAAAGACCTTAATACATCAGCTGCTCAACTGAATGCACTTGTAAAAAAAGGGATCTGTGAATTGTTCACTATGGAGGTAAGCCGCTTAGTGAACTATGATAATCCTTCTCTCAGTACGGTTGGTTTCAGTGAAGAACAGGAAACAGCATTTCATGAAGTAAAAAAAGGTTTCGAAGAAAAAAATATTGCACTACTGCATGGAATCACATCGAGCGGCAAGACCGAGATTTATATTAAACTCATTGAAGAAGCCATCAGCAAAGGGAAACAGGTATTGTACCTTCTTCCCGAAATAGCACTCACCACACAAATCATTAACAGGCTCCGAAAAGCATTTGGAAATAAAGTAGGTGTATACCATTCCAAGTTCAGCGATCACGAGCGTGTTGAGATATGGAACAAAGTTCTTATGAATGATCTTGCAAACTCCTATCAGATTATTCTCGGCGCAAGGTCTTCACTATTCCTGCCATACAGCAATCTGGGACTTATAATTGTTGATGAAGAACACGACTCATCCTATAAGCAGTTTGATCCCGCACCACGCTATAATGCAAGGGATTCGGCAATTTATCTTGCAAAACTTCACGATGCAAAAACATTGCTTGGTTCTGCAACACCTTCGTTGGAAAGCTACTTCAATGCTAAAATGAATAAATACGCTTTCGTTGAATTGAATAAACGTTATGGTGGTGTATTGCTACCTGAAATATTTGTTGCTGATGTGAAGGAAGACACGATGCGTAAAAGAATGAAATCGCATTTCACACCTTTTCTTTTGGAGCATATTGAAGAAGCATTGAAAAATAAAGAACAGGTTATATTATTCCAGAACCGCCGTGGATTCTCAGTGCGTCTTGAATGCGACATCTGTCACTGGATTCCTGAATGCAAAAATTGCGATGTTACACTCACCTATCATAAAAATTCGGACTTGCTTATTTGCCATTACTGCGGATATTCTGAACGCATACCTACTCAATGTCCGGCATGCAGTAACAGAAAAATTCTTATGCATGGTTTCGGTACAGAAAAGCTGGAAGAGGAATTACCAATCTACTTTCCCGATGCAAAAGTAATGCGGATGGATCTCGACACAACCCGCAGCAAATACGGGCATCAGCAGATCATCAATGATTTTGAAGATAAAAAAATAGATATCCTTGTCGGAACACAGATGGTTACAAAAGGTCTCGATTTTGAAAATGTAAGTGTTGTTGGAATTATGAATGCAGACAGCATGATAAGTTTTCCTGATTTCCGAGCGTTTGAAAGAAGTTACCAGCTGATGGCTCAGGTAAGCGGACGTGCAGGAAGGAAAAAGAAAAGAGGAAAAGTAATTATCCAGACGCGCGACCCGCATCATTCGGTAATTCGTTATGTGATAGATAATGATTACAGAACAATGTATGAAAGCCAGATTGCAGAAAGAACAACCTATAAATATCCTCCTATTTATAAATTAATTGAAATTTCGATTAAACACAAAAGCGCTGAAAAGCTTAGTAATTCTGCAAGAGAGTTTGCAATCATCCTTAGAAAAATTTTCGGACAGCGTGTGCTGGGTCCTGAATTCCCTGTGATATCAAGAATAAGGAATGAGTATATTAAAAATATTCTTCTGAAAATTGAAAAAGAATTTTCGCTGAGCAAAGCAAAATCAATACTTGCAGAACACATTGAAAATTTCAAACTCGATAAGGATCACAGCGGAGTGAGGATAATGGTGGATGTGGATCCGATGTAGAAAAACAATTGTTTAATTGTTTAACTTATTCTTTATATTTCTAATTATATTTCCTGATAGAGTCAGGCTGAGGAGCCCTTCCTTTGTCAGGATAAACTCTGCGTCTCGAAGCCTTGTATTCGTTAGTCCCACTTCGAGACGAAGCAAAGCTTCTCCTCTGTGTGACAATAAACAGTCTGGTCAGGCTACGATCATCACAGCCTAGCATTTTCGTTTTTACAATTTAGAAAAATAAATTACTTTTTTTGCTGAACAACAGAATCCTTATCCTGATGAACTATCAGGAAAATATCTTCACTGTCGCGCTTCATCAGGTATTTTTCACGTGCAAATTTCTCCAGGTTCTCAGGATTGGTAAGCAATTCCTTTGTCTCGATACTATCAGCTTTAATCTGCTTTACGTAGTAGGTTCTATCTGCTTTAATCTGGTTGAGTTTTTTTGCAAGTTCAATCTGCGAAAGGATATTGTTCTTGTCAAACACTAGTATCCAGACAAAGAATGCCACTGAAATAATGACATATTTGTTCTTTATAACATTTAAAATTCTTTTCACAGAGGTTGCTTTACAGATGATAAAAGTAGCTAATTTATTACCAGCAAAATTATCAAACCGCTGTTTTTGCTAACAAGGAACTGTTAAAAGATCTTCTAGAATAATCCGTGAATATTGGCATCCACCTTTTCAATGATGCTTCCAAGGTCTTCAGGATTGTCAGAAAAATTAATATTATCAACATCCACTATCAACAATTTACCTGAAGTATAAGTTGAAATCCATGCTTCATAACGCTCATTAAGGCGTTTCAGGTAGTCGAGGCGAATGGAATTTTCGTAATCCCTTCCCCTTTTCTGTATCTGGTTTACAAGTGTAGGAACGCTGGCCCTTAGATACACAAGCAAATCTGGCGCCTGCAGAAATGAAGCCATTAATTCAAACAATGATGAATAATTTTCAAAATCCCTTGTACTCATTAGCCCCATAGAATGAAGGTTAGGTGCAAAGATATATGCATCTTCATATATGGTTCTGTCCTGAATAACATCTTTACCGCTTTTCCTGATGTCAACTACCTGGCGGAAACGGCTGTTCAGAAAATAAATCTGCAGGTTAAATGACCAGCGCTGCATATCTTCATAAAAATTATTCAGGTATGGGTTGGTATCTACATCTTCATAATGTGCCTTCCAACCAAAATGCTTGGACAATTTGTTCGTCAGGGTAGTTTTGCCTGATCCTATATTTCCCGCAACAGCTAAATGCATGATATTCTTTTTTTATAATTGCTGACTAAAGTAACAATTTTTTAAATTCAAAAAATTCTTTGAAAGAATAAAATTATTTTACTGAATAAATTTTCACAGAAGTTGAATCTGCCACATAAATCCTGTCCTTTTCAAACCTTGCATTTACACTGTTCTTAATTGGAAGATCCATTGATTGTTGCTCAAATGTTTTAAAATTATACATGATCAATTGCGATTCTGTAGAATAAATAATATTGTCATCAATTATCTGAAATGATTTAAGATTTTTTACAGGAAGCATTTTTGCATATGTTCCAAATTTATCAAAAATAAGAATTCCTGATTCCGGATCATTCAGATAAACTTTATCACTTGACTCCATCAGGAAGTTTGGCTTGATTTCTATTCCTGTAAGTTGAACAATATTTCCACTTTGATTCGCAACATTCAGATTTTTATCAAATCGAATAAGTTGAAAATCCTGTTGTTCGTAAACCCAAAATCCATTATCGTACGAATTGCAAACAAGAGATGGCTGCAGTAGATTCAGATTATCCAATAAAACAGCATCGCCCTTTGCACTCAGAAAATTATCGAGAAATAAAATCTGACGGAAATCTTTGTAATAAATCATGATTGTAAGAGGATCTGAAATATCAGCATATGCAATAGCACCATGCACTTTGTCGCTGTATGATTTCAGAAGGTTTCCATTTGGATCATATTTTTTCAATTCATCATTTGCAACCAGGTAAACATTTCCCAGGTTATCCGTTGTCATGGACGAACCTTCGGATGAAATTGTATTTATCAGCAGATAATCTCCTGTACGAAATGCCAGCAAACAAAACAAAAATGAAATGAGCGCAATATTCCTCATGCATCTATCATTTTAAATATCTCATCAATATATTGCCTGTTATTCGCGAGCCTTGGAACTTTGTGCTGTCCGCCAAGCTTTCCTTTTATTTTCATCCAGTTGTAAAAAGTTCCGTCAGGAACAATTTTGACAATTGGCATGCGAAGAACCATGTTCTGATAACGCTTTGCCTCATAATCCGAATTGAGCGATTTCAGGGCATTATCAAGCACTTCAGTGAAATATTCAATGCTTGATGGAAGTGTATTGAATTCAATCATCCATTGATGCGCCGCACAATTCTTATCACTGAAAAAAACGGGCCCCGCTGTGAATTCCCTTATCATTGCTCCTGACTTTTCACATGCGATTGCTAGCGCTTTTTCAGCATTATCGATTATGAGTTCTTCACCGCATGCATTTATAAAATTCTTTGTCCTGCCTGTAATCTTAATCCTGTGCGGATTCAATGATGTAAACGTTATAGTATCACCAATTTTATATCTCCAAAGTCCGGCATTTGTAGAAATTACAATCGCGTAATTTTTTCCTGTTTCTACCTCATCCAGCGATAAAGTCTTTGGATTTTCACTTTCAAAATCTTCTGATGGAATAAATTCATAATATATTCCATAGTCAAGCATAAGCAGCATTTCATCAGAGTGATTCCTGTCCTGAATGCCGAAAAATCCTTCAGAAGCATTGTATGTTTCAAGATAATTCATCTTTTCAGACGGTATCAGCTTTTTGTATTGTTCTTTATAGGGTACGAAACTTACACCTCCGTGTGTAAAAAGTTCCAGGTTTGGCCATACTTCCAGTATATTATTTTTCCCGCTAAGTTTAAGAATCTGTTTCAGCAATACCAATGTCCATGAAGGAACTCCAGAAATGTTTGTCACATCCTGTTCCATAGTAGCTCTGGCCATTTTGTCAATTTTACTTTCCCATTCATCCATCAGGGTAATGGAAAGATTCGGAGTGCGTAAAAATTCCGCCCACCATGGTAAATTTTGAATTATGATTGCTGAAAGATCGCCATAATATGATTCATTGCTGAAATCGGAAATCTGATGGCTCCCTCCCATTGCGAGTACTTTGCCATCGAAAATGGTAGTTTCAGGATTATTGTTGCAATAGATTGAAAGCAGATCCTTGCCCCCTTTAAAATGGCACTCCTCCAAAGCTTCAGCACTTACAGGAATGAATTTACTTTTATCGCCGGTAGTTCCGGAAGATTTCGCAAACCACTTGATATCGGAATACCACAGCAGGTTCTGTGCACCCTGCCGCAACCGGATAATATATGGTTTTATGGATTCGTAATCACACACAGGCACACGATTCTTATAGTCATCAACTGTGGTAATGCTGTTATAATCGTATTTCTTTCCCCACTCTGTGTCTTTGGCCGCACTCAGAAGTTTTTTTAATAATTCTGTTTGTACATCACAAGGATATTTGAGGAAGAGTTCAATCTGGTGAATCCTCTTCTTCATCAACCATGATACAACTGAATTGATTAAAGCCATAATAATTTTCCTGCTAGAGAAAACAAAAATACCAAAAATAAAACAGCTTTCAAAATTTGGAATTACAGTTTTCTTTATCTTTGAAAACACAATATATTTATGATCTGTTTTCCAAACTGCAAAATTAATATCGGGCTTTTCGTTACCGAAAAACGAACTGATGGATATCATAATCTCGAAACCATTTTTTATCCGCTTACTTTATGCGATATTCTTGAGATTACGGAAGGAGAAAAAAATGAATTCACGTCAAGTGGTATGATAATTCCGGGCAGCAGGGAATCGAACCTCTGCATTAAAGCATACGATTCATTAAGGGAAAAATACAAATTACCTCCTGTAAAAATTCATTTGCATAAAGCCATCCCCACAGGTGCCGGACTTGGCGGAGGTTCGTCCGATGCAGCCTTTATGCTGAAACTTCTGAACGATTATTTTTCATTGAATATCGATAAAGAGGAATTGCTCTATACAGCCTCAAAACTTGGAAGCGACTGTGCTTTTTTTATTGAGAACAAAACTGTTTTTGCAAAAAACAAAGGTGATTATTTTGAAAATATCTCACTTGACCTGAAGAATTATTTTCTGGTGCTTGTTAAACCAGATGTGCATATTTCAACACCTGATGCATTTTCATTGATCAAACCCCGAAAAGCACCGTATTCACTGAAGAATATTGATATTGCACAAATAAGTGAATGGAAAAATTTTATAACCAATGATTTCGAAGAACCCTTGTTTCAAAAATTCCCTGAAATAAAAAACATAAAAGAAAAGTTATACAATGCAGGTGCTCTTTATGCATCCATGAGTGGCAGCGGATCTGCTGTGTATGGAATATTTAAAGATGCTGTTGATTTGAGTGAACCATTTTCCGGAAACTTTATCTGGCAGGGAAAACTGTAAATAAATTTGTATGGACATAGAAGAAATTAAAAAAAATATTGTAACAAACGTTTACCATATTAAATCGGACAAAAAGGTTAATTTACATAAGCATTTAAACCACAATGAAATATTTTATTGTATAAAAGGAAATGGATTTGTTGTTTTAGAAAACACAGAAATTGAATTGACCATTGGAAAAGTCTTTCTTGTTCCGGTTCAGACACTGCATGCTTTGAGAACTGATAGTGATCTATGGATTAGTTCATTTTTAATTCCTGTTCTTGTTGACGAAACATAGGAACACCGCCCCAATGTTGAAAGTACAAAGAATTTTCTGCAATCTTCTATATACCTTTGTTGGTGTTTTCACCAATAAAATTCGTTGCTTTTCGTAACTAAACCGTTTTTTTTTCGTTACAAAAACTTATGAATAAGTTTTTACGGAAAATTTTATTTTGCCTATTCTTCTTAATCGCTGCATTATCCGGTAGCGCTCAGAATTATTTTCAGCAGGATGTAAAATATACCATTCATGTAAAGCTGAATGATACCAAGCACGAACTGAGTGCAGATGAAACTATTTTATATACCAATAATTCCCCCGACAGCCTGCCATTCTTGTATTTCCACCTGTGGCCAAATGCATATAAAAATAATTCAACAGCACTCGCAAAACAATTACTCGAAAATGGCAAAACATTTTTTTATTATGCTGATGATTCCTTAAGAGGCTATATCGACAGCCTTGATTTTAAAGTAAACGACAAAACCGTCAGGTGGAATCTCGATGAAAAAAATATCGATATATGTAAAATTATTTTAAATGAACCATTGAAATCAGGGGAAAGCATAACAATTACAACACCTTTTCATGTTAAGCTTCCTGATTCGCGAATTTCACGTATGGGACACGACGGACAGTCGTACCAGGTTTCGCAGTGGTTTCCCAAGCCTGTAGTGTATGATGCAAACGGCTGGAACCAGATGCCTTATCTCGACCAAGGAGAATTTTATTCCGAATTCGGAACATTCGATGTGTTTATTACATTGCCTGAGAACTATGTGGTTGGTGCAACAGGCGATATTGTAGATAATCAGAATGAAATTGATTGGTTAAATAATAAAGCTTCCGAAACAGCACAGATAAACTCGTATAACAAGTTCGATCTCAAATTCCCAGCATCTTCAAGGCAAACAAAAACGCTGCATTACCACCAGGAAAATGTTCACGATTTTGCATGGTTTGCCGATAAACGTTATCATGTCCTTAAGGGAGAAGTAATGCTCCCATATTCATCAAAAAGTGTTACCACTTGGGTAATGTTCACCAACCGCTATGCTAATCAGTGGAAGAACGGACTGGAATATGTGAACGATGCAGTATCTTATTATTCAAAATGGATTGGTGAATATCCGTACAATCAAGCAACAGCAGTTGAAGGTGCGCTGAGCGCAGGCGGTGGCATGGAATACCCGAACATAACGGTTATAAGTTCTACAGGCGATTCTCTCGATCTGGAAATGGTGATCATGCATGAAGTGGGACACAACTGGCTTTATGGGATCCTCGGAAGCAATGAACGGAAAAATCCATGGATGGATGAAGGAATGAATTCATTTTATGAATTCAGATATCTGCAAACGAAATATCCGGGAAGCACAATGATGTTGCATCATGTTGCAAAAATATTGTATTTGCCAAAACATCCTGAATTTACAGAGAGAACAATACTGTATAATATTTCAGCACATCTTAACAATGACCAGCCAATAGGTTTGCCTGCAGAACAATTTTCACAAACAAATTATGGTGGAATTGTGTATGAGAAAACATCTGCAGCATTTACATTTCTAAAAAATTATCTTGGTGATCAGAAATTTGATAATGCCATGCAGGAATATTTCAATCAGTGGAAATTCAAACATCCGCAGCCTGCAAATTTGAAGAGCGTAATGGAATTCACATCTGGCGAAAAACTTGACTGGTTCTTCAACGACATGATAAATTCTACAAAAAAAATTGATTATAAAATTTGTTCATTTAAAAATGGAATTATTAAAATAAAGAATGAAGGAAATTGTAGTCCTCCGTTTTTACTAACGGTCAATGATTACAGCGTCTGGAAACAAGGTTTTGAAGGAAAACAAAAGATTGACCTTTCTGTTGCTCAATGGCCAAAGCCTAATGCCCGCATTAATCTTAACAACAGTTCTCTTGAAATTAATGAGAAAAACAATTTTTCACGAAGTTATGGATTGTTTAAAAAATTCAAACCATTAAAAATTCAACTCCTGCCAGGTATTGATGATCCGGAAAGAACACAGCTTTGCACGACTCCGGTTATTGGATTCAACCTTTATAATGGACTAATGCCAGGCATCGCTTTATACAACAATCCAATTCCTCTGAAAAAGTTTTCATACTTCATAATGCCGATGTATGGATTCAAAAGTAAAACACTTGCAGGCTACTCGAACATTGGATTTAATATTCTTCCTTCATCCGAAAAAATCCAGATGATATCACTTGGACTTACGGCATCTCACTATGCATATGCAAATGATCCTTTCATTATGAATTTTTCAAGGCTGGTTCCTCAGATCAATATTAAACTCAAAAACAAAAATCCAAGAAGCAGGATTCTAAAAGAGATAACCTTCCGCAATATTAACATCAGAAAAGAAATTGCCTCTTATAAAATGTTGCCCGATAGTTCTTATCTGCCTGTAAAGGAAAACAGTGATTATTATTATAATCAGTTACAATTTTCAGTAACGAATCCAAGGAAGATCAATCCTTATTCCTTTAATATTTCAGCAGAACAAGGTTCAAAATTCATAAGAACATCCGTTGAGGCAGCTTATAGTTTATCTTATAACAAGCCACGCAAAACCCTTGATATACGGACATTTTTTGGATGTTTTGTTTATAAAGACGGAACCGTCGAGCAGGATTTTCGTTACAAATTAAGCGGACTGAAAGGTTATCGTGATAACACATTCGATCACTATTTTATTGGTCGCAGTGAAGGCAATGGATTGCCGTCTCAACAGTTTTGTGTGACCGATGGCGGATTTAAAGTCTACACGCCAATTGGTCAAACCTGGGACTGGATTCTGGCTGCAAATTTTAAAACATCTATTCCTGGAAAAATTCCGCTGAAACTCTTCGCAGATATTGGTGTTTTCCCCGATAAAAACAAATTGTCCGGATCATCGCTACCTGTGTATTATGATACAGGAATACAGTTTACAATAATTAATAATATCTTTGAAATCTATTTTCCACTGGCTATGTCGAAAGATATTACTGAAGTAAATAAAAATATTATTGATAATTATTTTCAGAGTATCCGTTTTACGCTGAACCTGGAAAAGGTTGATCCATTCAAATTATTAAGGGATATTAGGTAATGGAAGTTGTTGAAAGAAATAAAATATATTTTGCCTCCGATTGCCACCTCGGTGTTCCTGACTATGACAGCAGCCTGGTTAGGGAAAAGTTTTTTGTAAAATGGCTCGACACAATTAAAACCGATGCAAAAGAAATTTATTTACTTGGTGACGTTTTCGATTACTGGTTCGAATACAGGCAGGTTGTCCCCAAAGGCTTTGTGCGTCTTCTTGGCAAACTTGCCGAATTAAGTGATGCAGGAATAAAGATTCATTATTTTACAGGCAATCACGATATGTGGATGTTCGGATATTTTACAAAAGAATTAAATATTCCAATCTACAGGAAGCCTATTGTATTAGAATTAAACGGAAGGAAATTTTTTATCGGACATGGTGATGGAATAGGCCCTGATGACTATGGCTATAAATTCATAAAAATAGTTTTTTCAAACAAAGTCTGTCAATGGCTGTTTGCAAGGCTACACCCGAATTTCGGCATATGGCTTGCAAAATATTTTTCACGAAAAAGCCGTATTGCAAACGGAGAAACTGATGAAGTTTTTCTTGGTGAAGAAAAGGAAAGACTCATTCAGTTTATCAATAACAATGAAAAGGAAATTCATTTTGATTATTATATTTTTGGCCATCGCCATCTTCCAATTGATCTTTCCATCGGTAATTCACGTTACTTAAACCTAGGCGATTGGGTAAAACACAACTCCTTTGCTTGCTGGGATGGAGAAAAACTTGAATTGAAATCCTTTCAATAAAAAACCCCGCAGATATATAGCTGCAGGGTGATGGCAAATTGCGATCAAAGCACACGAGTGAATCTTCGTTATTTTTTCAGGACAACAAATTTTTCTGTTTTAAGAACTTTGCCATTATATATGATTTTGTAAAAATAGATCCCATCCTCCATTGATGCCACATCCAGGGCATACTGTAGTCCTTCTGGTTTAAAACTCAGCATCTGTTGACCAGTTAATTTATATACCTCAATTGTGGTTAAGTTCAACTCATTTCCTTTAAAAGTAAAAGTCAATGTCGTGCTTGCAGGATTAGGGAACGAAGAAACAATAACGGGATCAACATTATTCTGAACCGATTGTTTTTCCATTGAACTAATGCCATCAGTGCTTGATTCAGCAGGACCGGCCTGTGCGAAAATACGGATTGAACAGCTAAGGAGGAAGAAGAATAAAAGGAATGGTATATATGTTTTTTTCATGGCTTTTAAATTTAAATGATTGCACAAAAGAAATCTCAAATATTATACCAAAAAAAATCCCGCCCTGATTATTCAGGACAGGATTCATGGTTTTTTCAGATAATCTGAAAAAATGAAAAATAAATCTAAGAGATCTTTCTTGCTAAATCAACAAGTCTGGTTGAATATCCAAGCTCATTATCGTACCACGAAACTATTTTCACAAAGTTTCCACCGATAACCTGGGTAAGTTGAGCGTCAAATACTGAAGAATGTGGATTGCCAATTATATCAACACTAACAATTGGATCAGTGCAATACTCAAGAATTCCTTTTAATGGGCCATCAGCAGCTTTCTTCATTGCAGCATTTATTTCCTCTTTGGTTACTGATTTTGAAAGTTCACATGTAAGATCCACAACGGATCCATCAGGAGTAGGAACACGCATTGAAAATCCGTCAAGCTTTTTATCAAGTTCTGGAAGCACAAGTCCTACGGCTTTTGCGGCACCAGTTTTGGTTGGTATAATTGACATTGCCGCAGAGCGTGCTCTTCTTAAATCTTTATGAGGAAAATCAAGAATAACCTGGTCATTTGTATAAGAGTGAATTGTATTCATTAAACCTCTAACAATTCCAAAATTCTCATGAATTACTTTCACCATTGGAGCAAGGCAATTCGTGGTGCAGGAAGCATTGGATATTAATTTATGTTCTGGTTTGATCTTATCATCATTCACACCAAGTACAACCGTAATATCAACATCTTCTTTACTATCAGCGGGCACAGAAAGGATTACCTTATTTGCACCAGCAGTGAGATGTTTGGTTAATTTTTCCCTGTTCCTGAAAACACCTGTGCATTCGATTACTGTGCCTACACCTAAATCTTTCCATGGTAAATTTGCAGGATCTTTTTCCGCAAAGATTTTAATCTTTTTACCATTTACTACAAGATAACCCTCTTCGGCGGTTACTTCTCCGGGAAAGCGCCCATGCACTGAATCGTATTTCAGCAAATGTGCGAGCGTATTGCTATCAGTTAAATCATTTATTGCAACAACTTCTATGTCGTCATGTTTTAGAATTTGACGGAAAGTAATTCTGCCAATTCTTCCAAACCCGTTAATCGCAATTTTAATTTTTGCCATAACTTTAATATTTAAATTTAATATTTAATAACCGGATCAAAATTACATATTTTTAACAAATGCAGAAAATAAAAAAAGCCTTTGCTATGCAAAGACTTTTTAAAAGCATAAAAAACTTTATTACCTGATAAGTGTAACCTGGCCGTAAACAGTGTGCTCCTTTTTCAAGGCATCTTTATAATACAAAGTATATGCATACACGCCATGCTGTGCTTTATTTCCGTCAACTTTTCCATCCCAGCCAAAATTCAGATCCTTGCTTTCAAAAATCATTTTTCCCCAACGGTCGAAAATCTTCATATCATAGGCTAAAATATTTAAGCCGTAAGGTTGAAAATAATCATTAAGGGCATCGTTATTAGGTGTAAATGCGTTTGGAACATATATCGTGTAGTCGGGATTCACAACCACATAATCAAAAGCTGAATCAATGCATCCATACTGATTGGATACTGACAGAGTGATGTAATATGTACCGGTATCCGAATAAGTATATACAAAATTTTGCACGTCCATCACCTCTCCGTTTCCAAGTGTCCAGTGCCAGTTAATTGGAGGAGGATAACCTGTTGTCTGATCATAAAAGTAAACAACTGGATCAAAAATTGAAACATTGTGTGGCATTGTCTCAAAATATGCATTTGGAGCAGGGTAAGCATTTACGAGATTAGAAATAGTAAAGCCATCCGAACAGGTATTTCCATTAATCACTGTCAATGTTACATCATACATACCCGACTGAACATAGGTATGAGTAGGGCTTTGTGAAGAGGATGAGCCTCCGTCACCAAAATCCCAATCATAGATAGTAGTTGCATTTACATACTGTGAACTGTCGTGAAAGACTACGGTAAGTGGCGAGCAACCTGTAATATTTGTCGCAGTATAACCTGCAGTGGGTACCGGATTTACGGTAACGGAATTAGAAGTTATTCCACTCTGACATCCATTATCAGTCACTGTCAATATTATATTTTTATTTCCATCAGTATTCCAATGAACCTGGTATGGGCCCGGGCCTGCTCCTGTAGCAATGCCAGCGTTAAAATCCCATGCATAGGTAGCAGTAGAAGCTGCTGTGCCTGTATATAATACAGTAGCATTTTGCCCAACACAAATCAACGATGGATTTATTGTAAAAGTTGAAGATGGATTTGGTTTAATATAAACTGTAATCGATGCGGTATTCGAGCAAGTATTATTATCAGATATCCTAACTGTATATACCGTTGTCTGGCTTGGGCTGACTGTAGGATTTGCTACAGTTTCCTGTCCTGTAAGTGAAGGGTCCGTTGGAGAAGATGTCCAGAAAAAGCCAGTACCGCCTGTGGCATTTAATGTTGTGCTTTCGCCTGAACAAATAGAGTCAGGTGTTGCTGACATTATAATATTTGGCAAAGGATTCACAAATACTGTAACCGTATCAAAACCATCACATGTTCCGGAAACTGTCAGATAATAAGATGTGGTTTGTGCCGGGCTCACAGGATTACTTGCTGTATTTACACCGTTGCTCCAATGATATCCTGTCCCACCTAATGCCAACAGTGAGGCTACTCCTCCAAAACAAATTGAAGTATCATTGCCAGCATTGGCATATCCGCCGCCCACAGTAACGAGCACAGCATCTGTAGCAATAGCGCTGCAACCATCGGTAACAGTAACGATATAATTTGTTGTTGAAGCGGGTGAAACAATGACAGAACTTGTAGTTCCTGCGCCATTACTCCACTGATAACTATATGGCTGCATACCTCCCAATCCTGTAGAAGTTAAAGGTGCCTGTCCTCCGCAAATAGTAGTGTCTCCGTCAGCAAACGCAGTGAATTGTGTGTTATCTTTTATCCAGACTGAATATACTTGTGTGTTCCCGCAAACAGAGGTCTGAACAGTTAATGTGACAGATTCATTCGGCTCAGTAACTCCATCAAAAAGTGGGTCAATAGTTATTGAGACCGAACTTTGCCCGGTCGGTATCGTAACGCTTGCAGGCAAGGTTGTGTAATCGATTCCGTTAGTAGCAGTTCCTCCAATGGTATAATTAATAATATATGGAGAGGTAGCCGGACTCTGCAAATTAAACCTTACAATAGCATCGCTGCATCCTTCAATGGCCATGGTGTCGAGGTTCGTGGTATATGTTGTTGCAACACTAATTGAATTACTTGAGAAACTATTTGCTTCCAAAAAAACTGCGGAATCAAAAGTTGCATCACCCCCATCCCCGATTGCTAATTTTATATGATAAGTTAAGCATGGTATAACTTTACACCATGCTGTAAGTACTGTTGTGAATCCATCATATACAATTGAAACTCCTGATTGATTATCTACAAAATATTGTGCGTAGGAACCGCTGTTTACATTATTTATACTAACAGCCGTATTTGTTCCCGGTATCTTCGCAATATTCAAACTTGAATAATTCCCCCCTGAAGGATTTGGTCCTGAAATAAAAAAGCCAAACACATCATTAAAACTTGATCCAACCCATTCAGGATATTCCTCAGACGCGAATACATAACGAAATTTTACAGTATCTGAAAGCGGAATAAAATTAAATTGAAGTGTTGCAGCATCGTTAACTGTATTTCCAGAGATCAGGTTGACAAGATCAGCATCACTCCCAGTATTAGTAGTCCAGGAATTAAAATTGAGTGATGTCGAACCAATGGGATAAGCTGAATTTCCTGTACCGGTTGGAACTGATCCATCCACCAATCCTGTAGCCATTATGATTCCGCCTGCCATGCCAAGATTTGTCGAAGAACTTCCTGTGGTAAAATGTCCAATTGTGGCTGCAGCACCGCTATATGTTACATTGCTCACAGTTACTCCGCTACCAACCAAAACATTCTGTACAAGTTGCTGTGCAGTCTGCCCGGTGGTAACAGTTAACTGTGCAAAAACAGTATTTATTTGTGAGGCAATAAAAGCAATCAATAATAAATTGCCTGTCAATATTCTTTTTACGCTTTGATATTTAAGTAATTTAACCATTTATTAAAAATATATCTCTGATTATACGAACATTATCTTAGCAAAGTTACGGTTCCATAACTGGTGTATTTCTGCCCTGTTGGAGTCTCATAATTCAATAAGTATACATACACACCCAACTGGACTCTCTTTCCGTCAGAGTCTCGCCCATTCCAACCGGCATTGCGCTCTGAACTCTGAAATAAAATACCACCCCATCTGTCAAATATTAACATCTCCGATTTTAAAACACCTACAGCAACAGGCAGGAAATAATCATTCAATCCGTTATCATCAGGAGTAAAAGCATTAGGTACATATAAGTGATAGGGCGGATATACTTCAACAGGATGCTGCACTGAACTTACGCAACCTACATCATTAATAATTGTCAATGTAACAATATAAACTCCTGTATCGGCGTACATATGAGATGGATTCTGCAAGTCAGAGGTACTGCCATCACCAAAATCCCATTCAAAATGACTTCCATTCAATGAAAGATCGGTAAAGTTGATTTGGTTATTTGTTAAATATGCATAACTGAAATCAGCCTCTACAGGAAGGACAATTACTGTTACATTGCCGGTCTGAACAATTCCGCAGCTGTCAGTTACAGATACAATATATGTAGTAGTTTGCAATGGGTTTACACTTACAGAATCATTAGTGCCTAGCCCATTACTCCAAGTGAAATAATGATTTCCGATGCCTCCGATTGCAGATACCCATAAATCAGCTTGATCTCCTGCACAAATTGTTGGTCCGGTTGAAGTAAAAACCTGCAATGGGCTGTATTGCGGAATGCTTATCGTCACCGTATCCGAAACTTCCTGCAGCCCGCAAGCGTCTGTAACAGTAATATAATAACTCGTTGTAGTATATGGATTAACCTGAATTGAAGAGCCGGTACCAAGGCCATTGCCCCATAAATATGCTATACTTCCATTTCCACCGGTGGCATTTGCTGCAATAGTGAATGTAGCAGGACATACGATGGAAGTATCATCCATTACATTTATTGAAAGCGGAATTGGATCAAAAATATGGATAGTTACTTTGGGTTCAAAACTCGTGCAGGCTGTAGTTTGAGGAATTGAAACTATTACATCTTCGGTTCCTTCAGCAATGCCATCAAATATTGGATTAATCACTAAAGTTTTAGTGCTTTGCCCTGCATTAAAAGTGAGGCTGGCAGGAATCGCAAGGTAATCTATTCCGTTTTGAGCACTTCCTGCAATATTAAGCGGAACAGTCAGGGGGTTAGCCAAAGATCCTGACCTTGTAAATGTGAGAACATTCTGAGTACATCCTTCTATAGCCGTCGAGTCTGTAGCCAGAGTCGTATTTGTGGTTGCAGCAGTAACACTAACACTGGACGATGAAAAACTACCTGCCTCAAGAAAAACAGCGCTGTCATATTCTGCATCTCCCATATCGCCAATAGCTAACTTTATATGATACTGCTGACATGGCTGAACCAAATACCATGCATAAAAAATAACAGTAAATCCATCGTAAACAATAGAAGTCCCTCCAATTGCTTCGTTATCGACATATGCACTTGAAAATGAAAGAGAGATACAATCTGAGCTAGAATAATTTCCTCCAGAGCTTCCGTTATTGACCGAATTTATCGCAACAGGAAGCGCTGTTCCAGGTATTCTGGCAATATTAACACTGTTGTTTGAATAAGGACCGTTGATGCCGGGACCACTCAGAAAAAAGCCAAATGCATCATTAAAAGGAGAGCAAACAAATTCCGGATATTCTTCTGATGCAAAAACATATCTGAATTTAATGGTATCGGCTAATGGAACAAAATCAAACTCCAATATTGTTGCATCATAACAGTCGTTAGTTGTTGTCAAGAGGTTCAGAAGATCGTTATCACTACCTCCTCCCATATCATAAGAAGCAAATTCTGTAACAGAAGAACCTATTGCAGGTTCGGAATTACTTGCATTCACTATCCCCGTTGACATAATAACTCCACTAGCTAATCCAAGATTTGTGGATCCTCCACCCGAAAAATAACCTATTGAGCTGGATGAACCGGAATAAGTAACATTTGAAACAGTGACTCCAGCACCTAGCAGAACATTCTGTACAAGCTGCTGAGGTGTATAACCTGTGCTGACAGTCAATTGGGCAATTGAAGAACCCAGCAACCCGAATACAGAAAAGAAGGTTAATATATATTTAAATTTTCCTGAAATCATGTTATATACTGAAAGTATTGCCAATGCTGATAATGGAGTTGTGGTTTTACGAAATCTAAAAATAAATTTTTCTTCATAAAAGTTTTAAGAAGCCTCAAATTCAGCAAAAATCAGTCCAATTATTTTAAGTTAAATTACTAAAGATTAATAACTTCAAAAATAGACTATAAAGTTAATACTATATTGTCGATTAAGTTCTATATTCCTCCGAAATAATTCATTATATAAATTCACATAATATGAAAGACATAAATAAGGTGTGTTTGGTTGCCTCTGTCAGTATTTATTTATTTCTTGTGGTGATCTATTCCAATTGGTTTTTATAATTTTACTTTCATTATGAAATTAATCTCTAACGAAATTGCCGAAAGAATTAAGAATTGGAATTTATCTTTTTCTTCTAAAAAAAACTCATTCGAAAGTTTATCCACGTCAATTGTTACCACTATTGAAAATATGTATGATGCCATTCCTGAGAACAAAAGGATTTCATATGGAATTGTACATACAGTAAAAGAACTTGGTGAATTTTTGTACGAATATTTTACTGAAACTGAAGTGGATATTTTCATGATTTCATCAGGAATTTATGAGCATTCTAATAATTTTGAAAGCAAAGCAGTTGCACTGTGCATCCTATCTTATCATGGATTAAAGGAGCCTAAAATTGTACTACCCTATTTTGAAAAAGCAGCGGCAGATGAAAGTTGGGAACTGCGTGAAATTTCACAAATGCTTTTCAGGAAACTTATAAAAAAGTATCCGAAAAAAATTAAGAAGTTCCTGCTTCGGCTTGTCAAATCTGAAGACCCGAATGTAAGACGTTTTGTGGGAGAAACGCTCAGGCCCGTTTGCGAGAACAAATGGTTTTATAAGCAACCTGAATATTCATTGTCAGTGATCAAATATCTCTTTAAAGAAACAAAAGTATATCCACGTACATCAACCGGAAACAATTTGAGTGATCTTGCCCGTCATTTGCCTGATCTGGTGTATCAGATTGTTGAAGAACTTGTTGAAAGCGGTGATAAAAATTCATACTGGATCGCTTACAGGGCTTGCCGCAACCTGGTAAAGAAAGAACCTGAAAAAGTGATGCAGTTGTTGAAAGCTGAAACATATAAGTACAAAGACAGAATTCATTCTCTGGAAAAACCATGATCCACGAAATACAGGCAAAATCAATCATCCGCAAGCATAAGAAAACCGACAGCTGGTTTTTATCGCGCTATGGAATGAATATTTACAGGGGCTGCACCCACAATTGCGCCTACTGTGATGGCCGTGCTGAAGGTTATTATGTTTCGGGCGAGTTCGGAAAAGACATTGAAGTGAAAGTAAATGCAATTGATATTCTTCGAAGAGAATTATCTCCTTCACGTCGTAAAGCCCCAATTGAAAAAGGTTTTGCAATGGTTGGCGGTGGAGTGTGCGACGGATACCAACCAATAGAAGCAACATATCAACTCACACGGAAAACGCTGGAACTGATCAGAGAATTCAATTTTCCGGTTCACATGCTAACCAAGTCCACACTGATAAAGCGGGATGCTGATATTATTTCAGATATCAATAAACAATCGAAAGCTATAGTTTGTTTTAGCTTTTCATCGTGCGATGATAAAATAAGTAAAGTGTTTGAGCCCGGCGTGCCATCTGCAACTGAGAGGCTTGATACAATTAAGTTTTTTAAAGATAAAGGAATTGTCTGCGGGATGTTCCTAATGCCGGTTATTCCTTTTATTACCGATCTTCCCGAAATACTGGAAGAAAGCGTTTCCAAAGCAAAAGATGCAGGAGTTGATTTTATTATCTTCAGCGGGATGACTCTAAAACAGGGACGTCAGCAGGATTATTTTTATAAAGTTCTCGATTCTTATAATCCAAAATTGAGACACGAATATGATTTAATATATTCCGATTCCAAGTGGGGCAATGCATCTGAAGAATATTACAATACTATATCACTGGCGTTTCATGGCATTGCAAAAAAATACAATATGCCGATAAGAATACCGCTGAAATTTTTTAAAGATATTTTGAGTGAGAACGATCTGGTGACTGTTCTGCTTGAGCATATAGACTATATGCTAAAAATAAAGGGTGAGCCCTCTCCTTATGGGTATGCGGCTTATTCAGTATCTCAGCTCAAATCTCCAATTTCTAAAATGAAATTTTCTTTGCAATCACTCAAAGGTGTAGGAAATGCAACAGAAAAAATAATTCTTGAAATCCTTGAAAAAGGAACAAGTTCTTATTATGAAAAACTTATGAAAGGTTAAATTTATGAAAGGTTCAGTGGAATATATCAATCCCGATGGTTTAATAAAAAACTCAGCATTTACTAATGTTGTTGTGGTTTCAGGAAATGTAAAAACTATTTATATCGGTGGTTTAAATGCAGTAACTGAAAAAAGAGAAATTATTGGGAAAGGAAATATAGGTTTGCAAACAGAACAGGTCATGAAGAATCTGCAGATTGCTCTTGAATCCGGCGGTGCAGGTTTTGAAAATTTAATTAAATGGAATATTTATGTTGTGCAAGGTATTTCACTTCAACCAGCACTTGAAGTATTTCAGAAGGTATGGAGAAACAGGCAAAATCCACCACTCATCACTTTGCTTTACGTTGCCGGTTTGGCCAATCCTGATTTTCTTGTTGAAATGGATGCAATAGCCGTTGTGCCTGAATAAAATAAAAGTTTTTTAAATAGTGCATTTTATTAAACAAATTAAAATATACGTAACATCTCGTAATATTAACAACTTTTAGCATTTCCTTTATAACTGAAGGTAAAACGCTGCAAGCCTTACCATTTGCCTGATTCAGCCGATTCAAATTCCTGCTGCCAGTGACTGCTGATTGACAACCGGCGTGCCAGTGTCGTAACTTTGCATAAAATTTACAGTTATGAAAACAATTATGTTTGGAAAAGGCATCATTGCATTTGCACTGATCTTTTCGTTTGCTATATCTTCCTGCAAAAAAGACTCCACGGGTACTCCTTCTGGAAATAATACCACTACTACAACCGGAACTAATGTTTCCATTAAGAACATGGCTTTCACACCCTCTACACTTACTGTCACTGCAGGATCAACAGTAAGATGGACGAACTCCGACGGAGTAACGCATACTGTAACAAGTAATACAAGTCTTTTTGACAGCGGAAATTTAAGTGACGGAAAATCTTTTTCCTTTACTTTTTCTGTCGCAGGAACATATAAATATTACTGTGCCATACATCCCAGCATGACCGGCACTATTATCGTGCAGTGATTTGAAAAAATAAAAAAACCACCATTAAGTTTGGTGGTTTTTTATTCTGCTTTTTTTGAATAATTATCTTATAAACAACATTTCTCTGTACTTAGGCAATGGCCAGAGCTCATCGTCAATAAGGATTTCCAGTTTGTCGACATGTAATCTTATTTTTTCAAAATAAGGTTTTACATGATCGCAATATTCGATTGCTTTCTTTTTGAAATCTTCTATGACATTTGCTTTTTTTCTGGCTTCAATAAGGCCATGGACAAGCCTTCTCACAGCATCAATGTGTTCAGAAATTTCAGTAATAAGTTCAAGCTGATATGCGCTTTGCTTTTTAAAATCCTTTTCCGGTAAAGCGTTTTTAAGTCCGTTCACATTTTCCAACAGAAGATTCTGATATTTCAGGGTTGTAGGTATTACATGGTTTAATGCCAGGTCGCCAAGCACACGAGCTTCTATCTGAAGCATTTTGGTATACATTTCATTCTTAATGAAAAGGCGTGCTTCAAGTTCACGTTCACTGAGGACCTTTGTGTTTTTAAACATTTTTATTGTCTTCTCACTCATGTATGCATCAAGAGCGCGAGGCGTATCTTTAATATTGGGTAATCCACGCTTTTCTGCTTCCTTAGACCAATCCTCGCTGTATCCATTACCTTCAAATAGCACATCTTTCGAACATGTAATATAGTTACGCAATACTCTGAATATGGCTTCATCCTTATCAACATTATCATTAATCAGTTTATCTACGTCCTTTTTAAATGATGAAAGTTGATCTGCTACAATTGCATTCAATACTATCATTGATGGTGAACAATTCGCACTGGCACCCACGGGGCGGAACTCAAATTTATCACCGGTAAATGCAAATGGTGATGTACGGTTGCGATCGGTGTTATCGAAAATTATTTGTGGAATTTTACCGATGTTCAGCTTCAGATCTGTTTTTTCATCAGGTGACATTTTTTCTTTCTTTACTTTTTTCTCGAGTTCGAGAAGGGCACGGGTTAATTGTTCACCAATGAAGACAGAAATTATTGCGGGAGGCGCTTCATGTGCACCAAGCCGGTGTTCATTGCCTGCTGTGGCAACTGCAGCTCTCAGCAGTTCACTGTTGTCATGAACAGCTTTAATTGTATTGATAAAAAATGTAAGAAACTGTAAATTCGTTTTAGGTGTTTTACCTGGGCTTAATAAATTTTTTCCGGTATTTGTTGCCATACTCCAGTTGTTGTGCTTGCCGCTTCCATTCACCCCGGCATAAGGTTTCTCATGAAACAGCACACGGAAATAATGCTTGCGTGCAATGCGGTACATTAAATCCATCAGCAACTGGTTGTGATCAATAGCAAGATTCGCTTCTTCGAATACGGGTGCAAGCTCAAACTGGTTAGGGGCAACCTCGTTATGCCTCGTCTTTACTGGTATTCCAAGCTTCCATGCTTCAAATTCAAATTCTTTCATATAATTTGTAGCACGTTCAGGAATGGATCCGAAGTAATGGTCTTCCATCTGCTGATCTTTTGCAGAAGCATTTCCAAGCAGCGTTCTTCCCGTTAGTACCATATCGGGCCGTGCATAAAACAAGGCTTCATCAACTAAAAAATATTCCTGCTCCCAACCAAGAGTAGCAATAACCTTTGTAACATTTTTATCAAAATACTGGCAAACATCCACTGCTGCTTTATCAAGAGCACTGATAGCTTTCAGCAGTGGTGTTTTATAATCGAGTGATTCACCTGTATACGAAATAAAAATTGTAGGAATACATAAAGTACCGTTGTATACAAATGCCGGTGATGTTGGATCCCAAGCAGTATAACCGCGCGCTTCAAAAGTATTTCTTATACCTCCGCTCGGGAAACTAGATGCATCGGGTTCCTGCTGAATAAGCTGGCTGCCTTCAAATTTCGCAATTGACCTCACGCCTTCAACCGGCGAGAAGAATGCATCGTGCTTTTCGGCAGTAGCGCCATTGAGCGGATGAAACCAATGTGTATAATGAGTGGCACCTTTGCTCAATGCCCATGCCTTCATTGCAGAAGCAACCTGGTCAGCAATCTTACGGTCTATACCTCCACCTTCATTTATAGTAGACATAAGACTTTCATATATTTCACCCGGAAAATACTCACGCATTGCTTCACGACCAAACACATTACATCCGAATATTTCCGAAACCTTTAAGTGTTGTTCCGGAATATAATCCACCGAGCGGGTAAGTGCTCTCTGAAGAGCTTCTTTACGAAAAGTTGCCATTTTTTCTCTTTTATTATGTTTTGTTACTTTTTTTTGCAAATATATAAATATTTGAGGGGGTAAATTATGTTTTTTATATTTTATTACAAACATACCCCCCCCATTTTTACATGATAAATAAAATAAAGTGTCATTATTTATTTATTCATCCATTAGAATAATTATATATATTAAAAGACTGACTCCTTACCGTTTTATTGAAGGAAGAGGGTAATGATTTTTTTTACTGGGTATAAGAAGAAGTCGGGGTATGTGTATTAACTTACCAGCCAGGCGCTGAATTATTGAAAGAAACTTTGGTTGGTATAACTTAAACTTTGGTTTTCTCGAGCAGATGAGCTTTTATGACGCTGAATCAAAGTAATGATAAAGCTTTCTATGATTAGAATACGTTAAATAAATTCCTGAAAATAAAATTTTAATCAATATCCAAAATATACAGCATTTATCTGCGATCTAAGCAATGTATGGTATGGTAAAATAAAATTTGGAGCCTTGTCCAAATTCACTTTCCACCCATATTTTGCCGCCAAGCATTTCCACATAAGCTTTCGAAATGGCTAATCCCAATCCTGCTCCTTGAAAATCTCGGGTATCTGATTCACTGCCTTGCCTGAATTTTTCAAAAATTATTTCCTTCTGTTCCTGCCGAATACCGATACCGGTATCTTTAACATAAAATTCGATGTATTTTCCCTTTTTCTCACAGCTAATTTCAATAGAACCTTTATGCGAAAATTTGATGGCATTCTTTACAAAATTGGAAAGAATATAATAACTTTTCTCTGCGTCTGTTTTAATAGTGGCTTCATGTGAATGCAAGCGATTTTTAATACTGAAGTGCATGCCTTTTTCTTCAACTTCATGTTTGTATAAGGAATAAATATTTTCGATTTGCTCATTCACATTTGTTTCTGATATAGTAACCACCATTTGTCCTGATTCCACTTTTGAGATATTGATTATATCATTAATGATATTGAGCATTCGCGCACCGCTTTTCTCTATACTGTCGATATATTCCTGTTGTTGTTCACCTGCCAGCTTAGGTTTTTTCAACAATCTTGTGAAGCCCAGAATGCCACTCATGGGTGTTCTGAATTCGTGCGACATATTGGAAAGAAATGAAGTTTTTAAACGGTCGCTTTCCTCTGCTTTTTCTTTGGCTATGATTAATTCCTGTTCCATCTGAATGCGTTCGGTGATGTCAACAATTGTTACTATGCATTGTTCTCCATCTTCGGTAACAATACCTGTAAGATAAATATACATGGGTAAGTCACCATTCCCTGACATGGTGAGTTCACATGATTCTTTGGTTTTGCTGTTAAAGACTTTATCAAGAAACAAGTTGAATACTGATCTTGTTTTTTCGGATACAAAAAAACCAAACGGACTGTTTTTTAAACGTGAACGTTCTTTGCCAAGCATCTTTGCTCCGCAAAGGTTAAGCTCAATAATTTTACCATCTTTGGAAAGTGTAAAATATCCCGATGGAGCAAAATCGTATAATTCAGTATATTTTGAAGTCGCTATTTCTGCCTGCTCTTTCGCATATATGAGTTCTTCGTTCTGTAATTCCAGTTCAATCTGATGCACCTCAAGCTCGTGAATGAGTTTCAGTATATCGGCATCAGAATGTTGCAAAGCCTTATTTCTATTCTTATTTTTCAGCTGCTCTTCTGCCTTTTGGCGCAGGTTAACGTTTAATGAATTAGTTGATTTTTTCATTCTGATAAAAGTGTACTTTTTTAATTTTTGTATCCCGTTAGAAATTTTATTTCGTATTTAAAGACATATTGTGTTTTGAATAGTATTATTTTTTCTTTTGTTTGGGATGTTTTATTTCATAGACGTTCTTTGCTTCACGAAGTGCTTCATTTGCTTCTTTCAGTTTTGTTTCCAGCTTTTTGGATACGGTTATGTCTGTAAATGTTATAACCAACCCATCTATGCGGTCTTCGAGGGTGCGGTAGGGCATAATCCTTACACTAAACCACCTTCCGTCGTTTGTTGTAATTGCCGTTTCAATAGAAGTAAGGGTTTTGATTACCTGATGGGCATGGTCCCCAATTTCGGGATATTTCAAGTCGGTAACCTGATCGGTAAAAGGCCTGCCAATATCAGCTTTACGCAATTTAAATATTTTAGTAACCTGATCGGTGAACCTGCGTATGTTCAAATCCTTGTCGAGGAAAAGGGTAGCAATTTCGGTGCTATTGAGCATGTTTTTCATGTCATCGTTTGACCGAACAAAATCACTTACCTTGCTCTGCAATTCGATATTTACCGTTTGCAACTCTTCATTCAGACTCTGCATTTCTTCCTTTGAAGTGGTGAGTTCCTCGTTAGTTGATTGCAACTCCTCATTGGTTGATTGCAACTCTTCGTTAGTTGATCTCAATTCCTCCTGTGATGTCTGCATTTCTTCGCGTGTGCTATGCAACTCTTCGTAATTTCGTTGCAGTTCTATCTCCAATTCCTTCTGCTGGCTGCTAGAACTTCGCTTCCCGGACTTTTGGTTCACTAAATTATTTTCAGGTATCACCGGCACATCAGAAAATACTATCATAATCATACCTCTTAACGTATCGGGGCTATCAATGCGTTGGACAGTAATATCAACAAACTGAATACCCTCGTTGATTCCTATTTTAATATTCCGCAACAATACCGGATCAAAGTTTTGCATTGCCTTTCGGAAAGCACCCGGTAAAGCCTGACGCAATCCTTCGCGCGCCATCGCATGAATATTCCAGTTTGCTTTACCTGCAGCGGGTTCAAGGTATTTCCCAGTACGACCTGTGATGTAAAGGATATCGCCTTTGTCGTTTACCAGTACACTGGCAGGGGCATAGTGCTGAAGCAAAATCTGATCGGCGAGTGTCTGGATACTCTCAACAACTTTAGGTACTATTTTTCTTTCGGTTGTGCTAGCTTTGGAGTGATAAAAGGAACTTGGAAAATCAATGAGTTCAGCTGCTGATCCTTTTGCCGAGTGTTTAAATATTTTTAATTTGGTATCAATCTCTTTAAACGCTTCATTTTTGTTTCCAAGAGTCTCCGCAGTACCAAGTATCAATATTCCACCGGGATTCAGGCTGTAATTAAACAACGATATAAGTTTTTTCTGTAATTCCGGTTCCATGTATATCAACATATTACGACATGTAATAATGTCAAGTTTTGTAAATGGCGGGTCCTTGATCACATTCTGAGGAGCAAACACAACCATTTCACGAATAGCAGAATTCACGCGGTAACCTTCGTCATCAACAGAAAAAAACCGGGTGATACGCTCAGGTGATACATCAGCTGTAATGTTTTTTGAGAAGCTTCCTTTGCGTGCTTTCTCAATTGCATCATTGTCGAGATCGGTGGCGTAAATTTGTAAATAAAGGTTTTTTTGTCTTTTAATTTTCCCTAAAGCTTCTTTAAAAACAATAGCTAATGAATATGCCTCTTCCCCCGTTGAACAGCCTGGTACCCATGCTCGAAGCATATATCCATCAGGCAATTCGTTCATCAGAGCAGGAAGAACATTATCTTTTAGTTTTTCCCAAACGGCAGCATCACGGAAAAAGCTTGTAACGCCAATCAGCAACTCTTTGAAAAGTATTTCGACCTCATTTGGGTTTTCCTGCAAAAAGCGAACATAGTTATTTATCTTGTCTATTTGGTGAATGCCCTTTCGCCTTTCAATGCGGCGAAATAAAGTGTTTTTCTTATACAAAGAAAAATCGTGACCTAATTGTTCGCGGATTAGTATAATGATTTTATCGAGATTACTTTTATTTTTACTTTCAATTTCGAGGTCTGTTTTTAATGTCGGAATTATCTTCAGGTAAGCAATCAGTTTGGCTGGCAGTTCCTCGACTGGTGCAACAATATCAGCAATGACGGCTTCGGTAGCATTAAGAGGCATACTATCGAATTTTGCAGTAGCAGGATCCTGCACCAGTATAATGCCGTTTTTTTCTTTAATGGCCTTAATACCCAGACTGCCATCGGAACCCATACCTGAAAGGATTATACCTATGCTTTTTTCGTTCAGATCGTTAGCTAAGGAACGAAAAAAGATATCAATTGGTAAACGCAGACCATGTGATTTAACCGGTTCAAATAAATGCAGGGAGCCATTCAATAATGTCAGGCTTTTATTAGGTGGTATAACATAAACAAAGTTAGGCTTTACTTTAAGCATGTCGCTTGCCTGTAGCACTTTCATAGTAGTGATTCGCTGGAGCAACTCGGGCATAATTCCAACGTGGTTTGGGTCGAGGTGCTGCACCACTACAAAGGCCATCCCGTTTCCCTGAGGCATATTTCCAAAAAACTGTTCCAATGCTTCCAGACCACCTGCAGAGGCTCCTATACCCACTATTGGAAACTGACTTGTATTGGTTTTTGCAGGAGTTTTTTCCTTTGCCGGTATTGTATGGTTTGGCTTTTTGGTTTTCATGGGAAAAGTCTTAAAGATTTCAACTCTGTTCCAAATGGTTTTGTTATGTAAAGATAACCAAATAATCAATGGAGAAGATGAAAAAATAATTACGAATAAGGTATTTACGCCGATCAATACTGAATTATTCTAAACAAAAAGAGGTCGTCTAAAAAGGTATTTTTTAAATTATACTTCGGCTGATTTGTTGTTGGGGTTTTAGTATGCTCAGCCTGACAATGTCTCGATACATCATTTGAAGAACTGACTATCTGATAGAACTTACATGACGAATGCCAATAAAGTTTACATTTCAAAATGCAAACAAACTTTGAACATTGACTACTTATTTCTTTTCTCAAATTCAGTCAATCCTTTTTCAAGAAAATCAACGAAATTATCTACATCAAGGTCATAAGCTTTTGGCTGAACCAGCAACTCCCCTTTTGAATCGAGCAAAACATAATAGGGTTGGGCATTCACATTAAAGCGGGTAATCTGCAAATCAGCAAACTTTTTACCGATGGTCTTTTTAACCTGTCCGTCGTACTTTGAAGTTACCCATTCAGCTTCAGGAATTTTTTCTTTATCGTCAACATACAATGCTGTAACAATATATTTTTCACGTAAAATTTTCAGCACTTTAGGGTCAGACCAAACATTGGCTTCCATCTCGCGACAGTTTACGCAGCCATGTCCAGTAAAGTCTATGAATAATGGCTTATTCTTTTCTTTCGAACATTTTAACGCCTGATCATAATCAAAATAACCTTTCAGTCCATGAGGCAACGTAAGTATATCAGCATATTTTGGTTTTTCGCAAAGTTCGGTATTGGTTGTGTCGCCCGACAGTGAAGCATTTGCAATATCTTCCCTGATAATCGCATTCAGATCAAAATCGTGCGTTTCCTGTGGAGGCAGATAACCTGCAAGCGATTTTAAGGGAGCGCCAATCAACCCAGGAATCATGTAAACAACAAAGGTGAAGGTAATAATAGCGAGAATTATTCGAGGAACTGAAATGTGTTTCACTTCACTGTCGTGCGGAAATTTTAATTTTCCAAGAAGATAAAATCCGAGAAGCGCAAATATAACAATCCAAAATGCAAGATATATATCACGGTCCAGGATGCCCCAATGGTATGTCTGGTCAGCGATGCTTAAAAATTTCAAGCCCAGTGCAAGTTCTAAAAAAGCAAGTACTACTTTCACCGAATTCAGCCATCCGCCTGACTTTGGCAATCGTGACAGCAAGGAAGGAAAGTATGCAAATAATGTAAAAGGAAGTGCAAATGCAAGAGAAAATCCAAACATTCCTATGATCGGCTTCAGTATCTGGCCACCTGCAGATTCAACAAGAATTGCGCCAACAATGGGCCCTGTGCAGGAGAAAGATACAAGCACCAATGTAAAGGCCATAAAGAAAGCACCAAGAAATCCGCCTTTGTCGGCCTGCTTATCGGTTTTATTAACCATCCATGAAGGAAGCGTAATTTCGAACATTCCAAAAAAGGATGCCGCAAAAATCATAAATATCAGAAAAAAGAATATGTTCGGAATCCAATGCGTACTAAGGAAATTAGCGAAGTTTGCCCCTAAAGTAACCGCTACGATTGTACCTATTACTGTATATATTGCAATGATCGAAAAACCATATACAAAAGCCTGAAAGCGCGCTTTTGCCTTGTTATCCTCATTGTGCATAAAAAAAGTAACAGTCATTGGAATCATTGGAAACACGCAGGGTGTAAGGATTGCAATAAGCCCTGCAAGAAATGACAGAATAAAAAACCACCATAATGAACTGCCTTTTCCGGTAAGTTCAGAATTCTCAAGTGAAACCCTCGTTGCATTTGTGTCTGATTTTACTTTTGACAGCGTATCATTCGCCAATGAATCGGATGTAATATTTTCCTTTATTGCTGATGCTTTTGCATATCCATCAACTTTGAACGAGTATTCCACATCTTCTGGAGCAAGACACTGCTTGTCGTTGCAGCACATAAAATTAAGAGTGCCTTTTAAAGTGAATTCCTTTGTAGATAATATTCTTATTTGCTGGGAAAATGTTACAGAACTTGCAAAGTACTTCACTTTCATATCGAAATTAGGATCCCACTCTTCGATGCCTTTTGGTTCATAAACTGAACCTATGAGCTTGAAATCGCTGCTTTTATCGAAGGCAAACGTGGTGGGTACAGGCCCCTCGCCTTTTATAAATTGTGAATATACGTGCCAGCCTTGATCCATGGTAGCTTTGAAATTCAGGTTCACAGTGGAATCGTTCACTTTGCTGGAACTGAATGTCCATTTTACAGGCTTTAATATTTGAGAATATCCAACACTGCAAACAACAATAAGTGCTATCAGAAAAATGCTTTTCAGTTTCATGAAAATCGCTTTATATTAATGAATGTATATATTTATATATGTATACAAAATTAAGAATTATTTCAAACCTTTTCAGCAATAAAAACTTTTTTTGTCCTTGCAGCAACCTTATATCTTTCATCAATTCTATGGCCTATAACCCATATAATATCATCTCCATTGCAAAGCAACCAGGTATTCTCCTTTTCAATCAGTGATAATTTTATATCAGTAAAATAATCACTGAGTTTCTTTTTGCCTTTCATGCCTAAAGGAATAAAATAATCGCCCCTCTCCCACTTCCTTATATGAAGCGGGAATTGAAGTTTATCTAAATCAAGATTTGCAATATTTTTATCTCTGTCAATCTCAATTTTTTTTACAACTTTTATTTCAGAGAATTTTAAATGAACCGGAGCCAGCAATTCTTTATAACCTTTTGTTACTATAAATGATTCCAAAACCGCATCTGCCTGATGTGGAGAGATAATCAGACACTTTCTGTCCTTGACCACGCGGTATGAATCAGAAAGAAACTGACGTCCCGATTCTGCATTCAGGCTTTTTAATATCTGCTGAATAATGTCGCCAGAAAAGCCATAGGGCTTAAGAAATTCATACAGAAATAATTCTTGGTTTTGCAGTTGAAGAAGTTTGCTGATATTAAATTTTGTGATATTTCCATCAGTGCTTTGAATCTCCTCTTGTTTCTCCTTAACAAGCTTTTGAAAAATATTTTCAATTTGTTTTATTCTTTGAATATCTGATTTAACAGTTGATTCAATTTCAGGATTCAACTCTTTTAACATGGGAATTAGCTGAAGCCTGATTTTATTTCTGAGGTATTTTGTTGATTTGTTGCTCTTGTCTTCGCGAAATTTTATTTTATTCTTTTTGACGTATTCTTCAATTTCTTTTCTACCGGTGAATAAAAGCGGGCGGACAATTTTTCCTGTCTTTGCCTTGATGCCATGCAATCCGGCTATTCCAGTACAGCGAATAAGATTTATAAAAAATGTTTCAACCTCATCATCCTGATGGTGGGCAACCGCAATAACATCGTAATGATTTTTTTTTCTTATTTCTTCGAACCATGCATACCTTAAATCGCGAGCAGCCATCTGAACAGAGATTTTATTTTTCGTTGCATAACTTAGTGTATCGAATCTTTTTGTATAAAAAGGTGCATCAATTCTCTTTGCAAGTTGGTTTACAAATTTCTCATCTTTTTCGGAGTCATCGTCTCGTAACTTGAAATTGCAATGGGCAACTCCTATATGGAATCCTGCTTCATTCAATAAATGCAACAATAAAACGGAATCCATTCCTCCGCTTACAGCCACAAGGATGCGTTTGCTTTTATCAAACAATTTTTCCTCTTTGACAAATTGAATAAGTTTCCGGATCATTCCAATAATGAAATTATAAAATGTAAAATTACAAAAAAGATGTGCTTTTTATTCTTTCACAAATTTTCCCACTTTGTAAATTGCAGAACTTTTAACTTTCACCACATACATTCCTCTTGCAAAGCCTGATATATCAATGGTCGTATAATTTTCACCTGCAGTAATACTTTTCATTAATTGCCCTTCGATATTATATATTTCTATGACATCATTTTGCTGAGTAGTGATATTAATAACAGTACTTGCAGGTTGCGGGAATATCCTGATATTATTACCTGTATTAATATTTTCATTGCCTGTAATCGTGGAAGCGAATAACCATGCAAAAGCGGAAGGATATTCTCTTCGCCAGAACCATTCGCTGTGTTGGCCATCGGCTCGTGTTTGAAAATTCATTTCACCGGCAGAAAAACCATGCAACAATAAAGAGTCATACACATTTTGCATATCTGATACCATGCTGCCACTTTCCAAGTTACCACACATAAAATAAATTTTCATATCCTGCTGATGTCCCTGTAATGAAATGAAGTCGTAAATGCTATCCGAAAACCAGAATGAGGGAGAAAAAATACCTGCTTTCCCGAATATATCCTGATGTTTGATCGCACCGTAAAAAGAGATAAAACCACCCATCGAACTGCCCATTATTCCTGTGTTTTCCCTGTCGGGCAATGTCCTGAAATGGCTGTCAATAAAAGGTTTTAATGTACTGCAAATAAACGAAACATATTCATCGCCTTCACCTCCGCCATAAGTAGCATCGACCCAGGGTGAATATTCATTGATCCTGTTTGTTCCTCCATTATCTATACCTATGACTATTGCTTTTGGAGAAAACACAGAAGCAAGGCTGTCCATGCTTTCATCAATTCCCCATTCTCCGCTGAAGCAATAGAGTTCATCGAACAGATTTTGACCGTCCTGCATATATAGAACAGGATAATTTATTCCTGAGGTATAATAATCTGTGGGCAGACAAACCCATACCCTGCGGTATCTTCCAAGTTGAGGAATGGCAAAATCGAGATCAAGTATTTTTGTGTTTCCCACCGCAGTATGCAATCCGGCCATATCTTTCCAGTTTGCGATGGTATCATACAATTGCATCCCGTTTGAAAAGCTAAACGATCTGTTGGAAATATCAATACCGTTAATATCAGTTTCTACATTTGTCCAGGTGCCTCTTGTAAACTTATATTCAACGGTAGAGCCGGAAGTTGCATTAACATCAATTGAATATGTCCCGTTTGTATTCGGGATCATTCTGTAGACAGGATCCCTGGGATCCCAGCTATTAAATGTCCCTGAAATGAAAATGGTATCAAGCAATGGGGTGTAGTACCCAGGAATACTGTTTATTGTTATAGTTGCCTGACTAAAACCAACTAATGGTAATATATGCAACAATAATAAAATACTTTTTTTTATCATGATCTGATTCTATTTTAATATCAAATTTCTTTGTTTTCAAACATGCCAGAGGCTTTAACAAATATAATCTTTTTTATAATGTAATGTTTTAAATATTTTCTTATTCATAGCGAAAAAAAAGCCTGTCTATTTTGAGACAGGCTTCTAGGTTTTAACTTAATTAACTGTTATTTAACTATTATTTTATTTCCCATGTATCACCGCTGTTGAGCAAATCGTCAACGCATTTGATGGGTGATGTAGCTTTTGCTTTTACAATCTGCTCTTCAACCATATCATCATAAGTCGGGAACATAGCTGACCTGATTACACCGAATGCAACAGGATATAATGGCGGAGCCATCTTAGCAAGCATCAAATGAATTCCAGGATCCTGATCGTACTGATCGTGAACAAGAATGTCATCTTCGGTAATACCGTTAACACCAATCTGCACAACTTCAAGTTTAGTACCATTAATCCGGATTCCCTTATCTTTATTTTTGCCAAAGATCATTGGTTCACCATTCTTCAGGATTAACTGGTTATCGTCCCTTAAATCTTTTGAGGTTATCTGGTCATGAACACCATCGGCAAAAATTACACAGTTTTCCAGTATTTCAACAACAGATGTTCCGTCATGTTTAGCTGCCGCAAACATAACTTCTGTCATGAGTTTTGGAGTAGTATCCGGAACGCGGGCAAAGAAAGTTCCCTGTGCTCCCAGAACAAGCTCACCGCAATTGAATGGATGCTCAATAGTTCCCTGTGGGGATGTCTTAGTAATTGTTCCCATCACAGTTGTAGGTGAATACTGGCCTTTAGTTAATCCATATATCTGATTATTGAAAAGCATGATATTCAAATCCACGTTACGACGTATAATATGAATAAAATGATTTCCGCCAATCGCCATTGAATCACCGTCGCCGGTAGCAACCCATACACTTAAATGCGGATTAGTAATTTTAATTCCGGTTGCAATAGGATTGGCACGACCATGAATTCCATGAAATCCATAAGTATTCACATAATAAGGAAAACGCGAAGAACATCCGATACCGGACACCATCATAAAATTTTCTTTTTTGTAGCCTATTTTTGGGAAAACGCTGGCTACAGAAGACAGAATAGCATGTGCACCGCATCCCGGGCACCATTTTACCATTTGATCACTTACAAAATCTTCTTTTGTCAGCGGTACTCTTGATCTTTCTACTGTTAAGTTTTCTTCCATAGCTTATTTCTCCTCCAATAATTTATTAAACTGTTCTTTAAGTTCATTTACCATAAATGGCAACCCTTGAATTTTATTGAATTGATGATACTTAAATTCAGGATGAGTAATTCTCAGGTATTTTACAAACTGTCCGAGGTTTAATTCAGGTACAATGATTTTTTTGAAATTGCTGAATATCTGTTTTGTATTCTTTGGCAAAGGACAAATGTTGCGGAAATGTGCAAGACTTATTTTTTTACCTTCAGCCTGCATTTCTTTAACAGCGGTAAATACAGAGCCATAAGTTCCGCCCCAGCTCACTACTAGCACGTCGCCTTTTTTCTCACCAACAATTTTTTGTTCAGGAATAAAGTCAGCAATTTTTTCCACTTTCTTTTCGCGATATTCGCTCATCAGCTGATGATTCAGAGGATCCATTGAAACATTACCTTTACCATCACTTTTTTCCAATCCGCCTACCCTGTGCCTTAAGCCTTCAGTTCCTGGCAATGCCCATTTTCTTACAAGAGTTTCTGCATCTCTTTTATAAGGAAGATAATCTGCATCATTGGCTTTTGCCAGAGGTGGTTCGATATCAGGAAGATCTTTCACTTTTGGAATTTTAAATACTTCTGAACCTTGTCCGATATACCCGTCAGTTAAGCATATAGCCGGAGTCATGTGTTCCAATGATAGTTTAGCTGATTCGTATGCAGCATAGAAACAATCTGCGGGACTCATAGCTGCAACAATAATCACAGGACCTTCGCCATTTCTGCCATATAAAGCTTGCAAAAGATCGGATTGTTCTGATTTTGTAGGTAAGCCTGTAGAAGGACCACCACGCTGAACATTTATAATAACCAGAGGTAATTCTGTTATAACTGCTAATCCGATTGCTTCGGACTTAAGTGATAAGCCAGGTCCGGAAGTTGAGGTACACGCCATAGCTCCGGCATAACTGGCACCTATTGCAGAGCAAATCCCTGCAATTTCATCCTCGGCCTGGAAAACTTTTGCACCTAATGATTTATGCTGTGCAAGTTCCATAAGAATTTCAGTGGCAGGAGTTATAGGATAAGACCCAAGGAAAAGTTGTCTACCTGATTTTTCAGAAGCAGCAAGCAATCCCCATGCTGCAGCCACATTACCAGTAATATTGCGGTATTTACCTTTTTCGGTTTTCTTTAATGCTGGAACTTTGAATGTGGAGTGAATAGCTTCAATAGTATCTGCATAATTATATCCTGCTCTTAGCAATGCTTTGTTGTATCCAATAAAAGTAGGTTTCTTCTTAAATTTCCTGTCAAAGAATTCATCCGTTGTCTTGAAGTCACGGTTAAAAAGAAAATAAAGGATTCCAAGTGCGAATACGTTTCTTGCTTTATAAGCAGTTTTCTGGTCAGCACCCAGTTCCTTTAATGTTTCCCATGAAAGAGTATTGATTGGCGCTTTGATCACTGAATACTTTTTCATCAAAGCATCATCAAGCGGATTGCTCTTGTAACCTGCTTTTTCAATGGCTTTTTCATCAAACGCATCTGTGTCAAGAATAATGGTTGCACCAGGTTTGATCCATTTCATATTGGCATTCAATGAAGCCGGGTTCATAGCAACCAGCACATCGGCAAGATCGCCTGATGAATGGATCTGATTTTTACTGATCCTGGCCTGGAATCCTGAAACGCCCGCAACAGTATTGTGCGGCGCCCTGATTTCGGCCGGATAATCCGGGAATGTTGCAATCTCATTGCCAAACAAGGCAGCGGCATCTGCAAATAAATTACCTACAAGCTGCATTCCGTCACCTGAATCACCTGCAAACCGAACTACCGCGTCTTCAAGTTCAACCACTTTATGTTTCTCTACGGTCATATTATTTAAGATTTAAATTAGGAATTTTTTGCGAAGTTAAATTGTTTTTCAAAGTACTGTAATGATTTTTATCAATTTTTTTTACGTTTTCACTGTATGAATACTTCCGCTTTGCTACACATGAGCAACTAACAACAAAATAATATATTAGGATTCTCATGCATGGAAAAATGATATGAAAAAAATAAAAATAAAATAAATGAAAAAATATTTCCTTAAATACATTAATCAGAATATATTTGCAGCAAAATACTAACTAAAAACTTTACTACAATGGCTTATAAAATTAATGAAGATTGTACTGCATGTGGTTCCTGCATTGACGAATGTCCAGTTGAAGCTATCTCTGAAGGTGATATCTATAAGATTGACCCGGATGTTTGCACCGATTGCGGCGCTTGTGCTGATGTTTGTCCGGTTGAAGCAATTCATCCTGAATAATATCATTGCTGCTTTGCCTTTGAGCGAAGCGTATTGACAAAGTACGATCTATAAAAGATCTGAATCCCGCCAACAATGGCGGGATTTTTTATTGCCTTATACATATCATGAAACATGGGAGCAATCTCATTTCGGTATTTAAATATTAATTAATAACTTTGTTATTTATAAGGATTATCAGATAATGGACCAACTATCATATATCGACAATACAGGAATTATAAACCTTGAAGAATTATTTGCCAAATATAAATCCGATCCTGCTTCAGTAGATCCTAGCTGGCAGAAATTTTTCGAAGGATTTGAATTTGCAAAGACTGATTATTCCGAAACAGAAAGCGGAAACATTCCTTTGGAATTCAAGGTTCTCAACATGATCCTTGCCTTCAGACAAAGGGGACATCTATTCACCAAAACCAATCCTGTTCGCACACGCCGTCAATATACACCTACACTTGAAATTGAAAATTTCGGATTAGCAAAAACTGATCTTAAAAAAATATTTAAAGCTGGGAATCATATCGGTATTGGCAATGCCACACTTGAAAATATTACTGCGCATCTTACTTCCACATATTGCCAATCGATTGGTGTGGAATATATATACATAAGGACTCCTGAAATAGTTGAATGGCTCCAGAAAAAAATGGAGAGCAGCAGGAATACTCCCAATTTCAGCAGACCGGAAAAACTGCGGATACTGGAGAAACTCACACAGGCCGTGGTTTTTGAAAAATTTATTCACGGAAAATTTCCGGGACAAAAAAGTTTCTCCCTCAGTGGATCGGAGACGCTAATTCCTGCTTTGGACATATTAATTGAACAAGGCTCAGCACAAGGGATACAGGAATTTATTTTGGGAATGGCGCATCGAGGAAGGTTGAATGTGCTGGCCAACATACTTCATAAATCATATGAAACCATTTTCAGCGAATTCAGGGGAATTGAATTCGATGATTCCTATTTATTGGGAGATGTCAAGTACCATTTAGGTTTTTCATCTGAAACCAAAACTAAAAATGGGAATAAAGTTAAGCTGGGATTGGTGCCGAACCCCTCGCATTTAGAAGCCGTAAACCCTGTGGTGGAAGGTATTGTAAGATCTAAAATTGATAATGAATACAATACCTCTGATAATATTATTCCCATTTCGATTCATGGGGATGCTTCAGTTTCAGGACAGGGAATTATTTACGAAGTTTTACAAATGTCGCAATTAGAAGGATATAAAACCGGGGGAACAATTCACCTTGTAATCAACAACCAGATTGGTTTCACTACAAATTACATTGATGGAAGATCAAGTATTTATTGCACCGATGTTGCAAAGACTGTGCAGGTTCCAATCTTTCATGTGAATGCCGATGATGTGGAAGCAGTTTGCTATGTGATGGAACTTGCAGTTGAATTCAGGCAGAAATTTCACCGTGATATTTTTATTGACCTTTTGGGATACAGGAGATTCGGGCATAACGAAGGTGATGAACCACGCTATACCCAGCCACTGTTATATAAAATTATCGAGAAGCATCCAGACCCTGCAAAAATTTACATTGATAAATTAATTGAAGAAAATATTCTGGATCTTTCCTCACAGCAAAGTATTGAAAAATGCCTTACTACTTTGATGGAAGGCCGATTTGACGAATCAGTTCAGCTTACAAAAGAACACATTTCCCCATTTCTTGAAGAGCGTTGGAAACATTTGAAACGTGCAACCGATGTAGATTTTGAAAAATCTCCTGACACTTTTATCGTACAAGAAACTCTATATAAAATTGGAAAACAAATTACTACTCTGCCTGCAAATTTTTCTTTTTTTAAGAAAACTGTAAAAATTATTGAAGATCGAAAAGCTATGTTTGAGAATGCCGGTAGCATTGACTGGGCAATGAGCGAGCAACTAGCCTGGGGTTCACTTTTGAATGAAGGATATAATATACGTGTCAGTGGGCAAGATGTGGAAAGAGGGACATTCTCGCAGCGACATGCAGTTTTGACTATAGAGAATTCTGAAGAAGAATATATTCCACTTCACAATGTGTGTAAAGAAAAAACTCAATTCACGATTTACAATTCATTGCTTTCTGAATATGGTGTACTTGGCTTTGAATATGGCTATGCCATGTCCTCACCCGATGATTTGATTATCTGGGAAGCACAATTCGGCGATTTCGCAAATGGTGCCCAGATTATTATTGACCAGTATTTAAGTTGCGCAGAAGAAAAATGGAATGTGATGAATGGACTCATACTCCTGCTACCTCATGGTTACGAAGGACAAGGTCCTGAACACTCAAGTGGCAGAATGGAAAGATTTCTTTCGCTTTGCGCTGATAACAATTTACAAATTGCGAACTGCTCAACGCCTGCAAATTATTTTCATTTGCTTCGAAGACAACTAAAGAGGCCGTTCAGAAAACCTTTGATAGTATTCACACCAAAGAGTTTGCTTCGTCATCCTAAATGTGTTTCAACACTGAATGAATTTACTCAAGGGGGTTACAAAGAATTGATTGATATGGGTAATCCAGTACCTGAGAATGTGAAAAGAATAATTTTTTGCAGCGGCAAAATCTTTTATGACCTTTCTGAATATCTTGAGAAAAAAGAAGATAAAGAAAAGGTGGCAATTGTAAGAATTGAACAATTATTTCCGTTCCCTGAAAAACAGTTTTCAGAAATTCTTTCAAAATATAAATCAGCTGCTGATTATTTCTGGGTTCAGGAAGAGCCCGAGAATATGGGAGCATGGCCCTATATTTTACGCCGACTGCGAAATACAAATTTAAATGTAATTGCACGCCCTGAAAGTGGCGCTACAGCAGTTGGTTCAGCTTTAATGCATAAACAAATGCAAATAGAAATTATTACAAAAGCGTTGGATTTTTAAACAAAAAAACCTATGATCATCGAAATAAAAGTTCCCAGTCCGGGAGAATCAATCACTGAAGTTGAGCTGGCATCATGGCTTGTGGCCGATGGTGATACGGTGGTCAAAGGACAGGAAATTGCAGAAATTGATTCTGACAAAGCAACGATTGCAATAAATGCTGAAGCCGCCGGAGTAATACATATAAAAATACTAGAAGGTGAAAAAGTACTTGTAAATACTGTAATTGCTACTATTGATACAGAAGGTACAACCGAAGAAAAATATCTAACACCTAAAACTGAAGAAAAAAAATCGGTAATCGAAAATATTGAAAAAACATTTTCGCATTTACATATTACTCCTCTTGCGCAATCCATCCTCAAAACAAATAATTTTGACTCAAATAATCTGAAAACAATTTCCGAAAAGAAAATTCAGAAAAAAGATGTATTGAATGCACTGAATAAAGAACAGCATGAATCATTAAATGACAGGCCCGTTGAGATTATTAAAATGTCGAGCCTGCGTAAAAAGATTTCTGAACGGCTTGTGGCAGTAAAGAATCAAACAGCTATGCTCACAACCTTCAACGAAATTGACATGAGTGCAATTCTTGATATAAGAGAAAAGTATAAGGATGATTTTCAGAAAAAGCATGGAGTAAAACTCGGATTCATGGCATTTTTTGCTAAAGCAAGTGAACTCGCAATGATTGATTTTCCGGGCATCAATGCAAGTACCGACAACGAAAGCATAAGTTATTATAAATATTTTGATCTTTCAGTAGCAGTTAGTACTCCAAAAGGATTGGTGACACCGGTTATCCGCGATATTCAAAAACTTTCCATTCCTGAAATTGAAATTAAAATTTCCGCACTTGCTGTTAAAGCACGGGAAAATAAAATAACAATTGATGAATTAACAGGAGGAACATTCACTATTACAAACGGAGGTATTTTCGGTTCACTGATGTCTACACCAATATTGAATCCTCCGCAAAGTGCTATTCTTGGTCTGCATAAGATTATGGACAGACCTGTTGCAATAAACAAAAATATTGATATCAGACCAATGATGTATGTTGCATTATCGTATGATCACAGAGTAATTGATGGAAAGGATTCCGTTGGATTTATTGTAAAACTAAAAGAGATTCTTGAGAATCCTTTAGAATTGCTTTTCAATAATGATCCGGCTAAAATTTTATTGAGATAAAGGAATTTATGTACTTTTGATTTTTCACTTTTATATGAGACATGAAGTCGATTTTCTGGTAATAGGTTCGGGAATAGCTGGTTTATCATTTGCTCTAAAGGTTGCGCCTTACGGCAAGGTGATAATCGTTACAAAAGGTGATGCTGAAGAATCAAATACACGTTATGCCCAGGGCGGTATTGCTGCGGTTATGTACACTCCCGATACTTACGAAAAACATATACAGGATACTCTGAATGCGGGTGCAGGTATGTGCAACGAAAAGATTGTAAGGCTTACTATATCCGAATCAACTAAAAGAATTGAAGAACTTATTGAATGGGGTACAAATTTCGACAAGACCATAACAGGAAAATACGATCTTGCTAAAGAAGGCGGACATTCAGAATACAGGGTATTGCACAGTAAAGATAATACCGGCAAAGAAATAGTGCGCGCTTTGCTTGAGCGGGCCGAATCCCATCCTAACATTGAGATTCTTGAAAATTACTTTGCAGTCGATCTTATAACACAGCACCACCTGGGACAAATTGTTACCAGAAAAACGCCAAAGATTACCTGTTATGGCGCCTATGTTCTGAATCCGGAGACCAACATTATTGATACCATTCTGGCCAAAACCACATTGATGGCAACAGGCGGTCTGGGCAATGTCTATCTTACTACAACCAACCCACCTGTAGCAACAGGTGATGGCGTGGCAATGGCACACAGGGCACGCGGTAAAATTGAGAATATGGAGTTCATCCAATTCCATCCTACTGCATTATATAATCCTCTTGAAAAGCAGGCATACCTTATTACTGAAGCATTAAGGGGTTTTGGAGCCATTCTGAAAACAGTCGATGGAAAAGAGTTTATGTCCAAATACGATAAACGAAAAGATCTCGCACCACGCGATATTGTTGCAAGAGCTGTTGACAATGAAATGAAAATAAGCGGCGATGATCATGTATACCTCGATTGCCGCCACCTCGATAAAAACGAATTGATCAATCATTTCCCCAATATTTATGCAAAATGCCTTAGTGTTGGAATTGATATGACAAAAGATATGATACCTGTTGTTCCCGCTGCACATTTTTCCTGTGGGGGCATCAAGACTGATGAATTCGGTAAATCTTCCATTCGCAATGTATATGCTGTAGGCGAATGTGCATGCACTGGATTGCATGGAGCCAACAGGCTTGCATCTAATTCATTATTGGAAGCGGTGGTATTTGCACACAGAGCAAGCGCCGATGCTATTTCAAAAACAAAGTCACTTTCAATCTGCGTTGACATCCCTGACTGGGATGCTGAAGGAACAGTGCTTAACGAAGAAATGGTTTTAATTACCCAAACCTTAAAAGAACTGCAGTTAATCATGTCGAATTATGTAGGAATTGTCCGTTCTGATCTGCGTTTAAAACGTGCATTGGACAGGCTTCAGATCATTTATCGTGAAACCGAAGATCTATATGAAAAATCGATTGTTACACAAAAGATATGTGAATTGCGAAACCTGATAAATATTGCTTACCAAATTATCAGGGCTGCTATGCAACGTAAAGAAAGCCGGGGACTTCATTATTCTTTGAATTACCCGGGTAAATCAAATTAAATATTATGGCAATCATTAAAACTCTCAAAGGATTTACTCCTCAGTTTGGGGAGGATTGTTATCTGGCTGACACCGCAGTAATAGTTGGAGATGTAATCATGGGCGATTTTTGCAGCATCTGGTTTCATGCAGTGGTCAGAGGTGATGTACATTCTATCAGGATGGGTAATAAAGTAAATGTTCAGGACGGTGCCATTATTCATGCTACCTATCAGAAAGCTCCGACGACTATCGGAAATAATGTTTCTATTGCGCATAATGCCATTGTTCATGGTTGCACAATTCAGGACAACGTTTTGGTTGGAATGGGCGCTATCATTATGGATCACGCCATTATTGAGAGCAACTCTATTATTGCAGCAGGAGCACTTGTTCTTGAAAATACCATCGTTGAATCTGGCAGTGTATACGCAGGTGTACCAGCAAAAAAAGTAAAATCAATTGATAAAGATTTGTTGGTTGGTCAGGTAAACAGGATAGCAGATAGCTACATCATGTATGCTGGCTGGTACAAGGAAGATTCAAAGTAGGTTACGGTATTATAAAAAGAGAGCGCCCTGCATGCAGGGCGCTCTCTTTTTATTAAGTCAACTGAAATTATTTAATTCCCAATTTCTTTTTTACAAGAGGCATGATATCTTCTCCACCACCAGTATATAACAGTACGGAACCACTTGCCGATGAGCTGTCAAAAATATATGTAAATCCGTTTTCTTTAGCTACATCTTCAATTGCTTTCTTTGCTTTATCAATAAGAGGTTTTACCAATTCTGTCTGCTTAGCCGATACTGCTTCCTGTGCTGATGTTGTAAATTTTTCAATTCTGGAATTGAGATCTTCTAATTCAGCAAGTTTAGTTTGTTTAATTAATTCAGACATGGTAGAAAGATTTGTCTGGTAATCAGAAACTTTGGTATCATACTCTGTTTGCATGGTTGTAATCTGAGCCTGGTATGTTTTAACTTCAGCCTGAATTTTTACAACAGCAGAATCATATCCCGGCATAATTTTCATTAAAGAATCTGATTCAATATGACCAAGTTTCATTTTAGTCTGAGCATTGAGGCTAAGTGCTCCAAATATTAAAACTAATAAAGCAGTAATTTTCACTAATCTTTTCATAATATGGTTTTATAAATTAATAATTCTTTTTATAATTGCGGGCAAAGTTATAATATTTATTATAATTTAATCTATGCTTTATGCTATTTTATGATTTTTTTAGAATCTACTTGTCTTCTGTTTTATCTTTTGAATCGGTTTCTTTAACTGTTCCCGGTTTATATCCAAGTTTAGCAAGAACATCATCGCTTTTATCTAATTTAGGATTTGTATAAAGCATCGTAAGAGAACCTGATTTGTCAAAAATAATTCCATAAGTACCCTCTGTGGCAAGCTCTTCAATAGCATTATAAACCTTGTCCTGAATAGGTTTTATTAGTTCCGTGCGTTTCTTAAATAAATCGCCTTCCTTACCAAAGCGCTGTTTTTGCAATGCTTTAGCTGCTTTTTCAGTAGCTACGATTTCAGCTTCCCTTTTTGCTTTGATATCTTCAGGGAGCAAGACTGATTCCGTTTCAAATTTTTTATACAAGCTGTCAACTTCTTTAAATTTGGCTTCTATATCCTTTTGCCATTCCACAGATAACTCATCAAGTTTTTCCTGTGCGGCTGCATATTCTGGTATATTTTCAAGAATATAATCAGAATCTACATATGCAAACTTCTGCTGAGCAAAGCCAAAAGAGCATATGAACGCAAATGCTATTATTAAAACTGATTTTTTCATATAATTTCCTCCTGATTTTAATTACCTCTTTTACCGAGGATAAAAATAATTAATTTAATATTCTAATCAATTGATTGGTTAATTGAAAAATGGAATTGTCCTTTATTTGCACTTGGAACCCCGGGTATTGCATCAAATCCATAACCCCAGTCAAGTCCAAGCAATCCAAACATTGGCAAATAAATCCTCACTCCCAAGCCAGCAGACCTTTTTACATCAAATGGATTGAAGTCCTTGAACTGGCTCCAGGCATTGCCTGCTTCTAAAAATCCGAGTACATATACTGTTGCCATTGGGTTTAATGATACTGGATACCTTAATTCCATACTATATTTATTAAATACGATTCCACCTATATAACCCGCACTGTTTTTAGGAGTCATGGAGTTGTTAGCATATCCTCTCATTCCAATTATTTCTCTGCCATCCAAAGCAAATCCTGAGAGTCCGTCACCACCTAAATAAAACCTTTCAAAGGGCGGTGGACCTAAGTCTGGATTATAATAACCTAAAAATCCGAATTTGGTCCGCGTGTTCAATACCAAATTTCCTGCCAATTTTGTAAACATCGATGCACTAAATTTCCATTTATGATATTCAAGCCATTTATATTTATCCTGATCAGTAAGGTTACTGTAATCTTTTCCACTTCCAAATAACTTTCCTATAGTTGAATAAGGAGGAGTAGCTTGAATACTTAAAGAAAGCTCCGACCCTAGTCGCGGATATATTACAGCATCAGAAGAACTTCTTCCGAATATCAAGTTATAATTAACATTGTTTGACTTTCCATTCTGCATTGTAAAAGAACTGAAATTATTAAGGCTATACCTTTGAAAACTTATACCCTGATATAATGTGAAATAATCATCAGGCCACTTTAATCGTTTTCCAAGATCGACAGATATTCCGTCAATCGTGATAGATTGTCTTTCTGCATTATCCTTTGCCAATCCATTTGACTGTATGGAATGGTAAACAGATACGCTGAATGCATTTGGTTTTTTACCACCCAGCCACGGCTCAGTAAACGAAGCATTATATGATTGATAATAGATTCCATTTGATTGTGCGCGGATGCTCAGCTTTTGTCCATCACCCGATGGCAAAGGCCGCCATGCTCCTTTTTTAAAGAAACTACGTGCGGAAAAATTATTGAACGATAAACCAAGTGTTCCAACCAAACGGCCGGCTCCCCATCCACCAGACAATTCCACCTGATCAGATGAAGCTTCTTCAACCACATATTCTATATCAACTGTTCCGTCAGCGGCATTTGGTATGGGATTCACAGAAAGTTTTTCCTGGTTGAAATATTTCAGCTGAATCAACTCGCGCTGTGTTCTTATAATATCAGATCTGCTGAACAACTGACCAGGTTTTGTGCGTATTTCACGAATGATTACATTATCATTTGTTTTTGTATTTCCCGAAATTGTAACTTTACTTATTACAGCCTGCTTGCCTTCATAAATTCTAATTTCAAGATCAATTGAATCGTTCTCAACTTTTACTTCAACAGGAGTTACAGAAAAGAAAAGATATCCATCGTCAAGATAAAGTGAACTGATATCTTTGCTGTCCACGTTCATATACAGATTGGCATCAAGGGCTTTCTGATTATAAACATCACCTTTATTAACTTTTAAAATTGAGTTTAGTTCTGCTGAAGTATACTTGGTATTGCCGATCCAGGTAACATTTCTGAAATAATATTTTGGACCTTCCTTGAAATATAAATCAATATTTATCGACTTATCATCAAATTTATAAACAGTATCCTTTGAAATTTCCGCATCCCTGAATCCAAGTTCATTAAATGCTTCTATTGCAGTTATTTTATCAGCTTCATAATCGTCTTCTCCATATCGAGAGGTTGCAAACAATCTGTAAAAATGCCTTTCTTTTGTTTTTTTCATGGCTCTTTTAATCTTCTTGCTTGACAGTCCTGTATTTCCGTATATGTTGATTTTATTGATTTTCACTTTGGAACCTTTTTTCACATCAATAAGAAGGTCAATACCGTTAGCAGCTGAAGTATCTTTTTTCTGGGTTACTTCGGCTGTAGTGAAAAGATATCCTTTATCAATGAAATAATTTTCCGTTTTATTCTTAACGTTTACAATCACATTTTCCGTAACAACATCACCTCTTGTAAGTTTAATTTCTTCGCGCAATTTATCTGCTTCTGATTTTTTTACACCGGAAAATGAAAATTTAGAAAGTTTAGGTCTTTCCTGCAAATAGATATCTAAGAATATGATGTCACCCTGTATTTTTGTGGCCGATATTTTAATATCCTCAAAAAGCCCTTGCTTCCATAAAGCTTCTATTGCTTCTGTAATTTTTTTGCCGGGAACCATGATCTTATCACCAACTGTGAGGCCTGACAGCATAATTAAAACATTATTGTCAAGGTACTGCACACCCGATACAGTAATTCCGCCAATCTCATATTCCTTTGGAGTGGCATAATCAATTCCTGATAAATTATCTGTTAAAGTAATCTGGGAAAATGCAGTAGAGGTTAATAAGGCAAAAGCAGTAAATAAAGCTAAAAAAAATCTTTTCATTACAATTTCATTTTAATTTGTTCCGTTGTTTTTCCAAACCTTCGTTCCCGGTTCTGGTAATCAATTAATGCTTCATAAAGATCTTCTTTTCTGAAATCAGGCCAGAGTTTCTGAGTAAAGTACAATTCCGAATAAGCAATCTGCCATAACAGGAAATTACTAACCCGATACTCTCCGCTTGTCCTAATCAAAAGTTCAGGATCAGGAATTCCTTTTGTAGTTAGGAAACTACTCAGAAGTTCATTATTAATCTGATCCATCTTTAATTCACCTTTTTTAACTTTTTCAGCGATCTGTTTTACAGCGTTTACTATTTCCCATTTTGAACTGTAGCTAAGTGCCAGGACTAAAGACATTCGGGTATTCCCGGCAGTTTTATCCATAGCTTCTTTCAATTCATTGTGACAACTTTTGGGTAAACTTTCCAGATCGCCAATTGCTAGTAAACGAATATTATTTTTATTTAGTGTCTTGGTCTCATTATTTATTGTTCTGACCAATAGTTTCATCAAAGCATCAACTTCAGATTTCGGCCTTGACCAGTTTTCAGTTGAAAAGGCATATAGTGTCAGATATTTAATACCAAGCTCCGCAGCTGCTTCAGTAGTTTCTCTGACTGCTGTAACTCCATGATGATGCCCAAAGATTCGTGTTTTCCCTTTCTGCTTAGCCCAACGACCATTGCCATCCATAATGATAGCAATATGTTCGGGCAATCGGCTTACATCAATTTTATCTTTCAGGTCCATAAAGGCAGGTCTTATAAAAAAAACCTCATTACATAAATAATGAGGTCAGCACATTACTTATATGCAGCGAAACTATTAATCTTTTTTAAAATATTCTCTAAATTTATAATGTTTATTATACGCAGGGCAAGTTTTACTGCCTCCCGCTTTAAATTTAAATGTTACAAATGCTCCGGCAAATGAGTACCAATCTTTGGTTCCAGAATTTCCTCTTTGTGAGTCGGTAAGATTTGGAGATGCGGAACGATCAGCAAGGATTGCAGATATGGAAGTGTTTTCTGCGCTTAAGATAACCGGATCGGCATAAGTAGTACTTACATCATCAAGGTAATCAGTTGTGGTCTTTCGTAAACCCCATTCTGCACCAATACAAACATTCTTTCCGATACTGTACTTGAACCCAAGACCAAAAGGAAACGATAATTTTGTCAGGGAATATGACTTTCTATCTGGATACATTGACGTTCCCTGCCCTTCGGTGCCTAATGGCTGAAGGTTGTACCATGTACCATTGTAATTAGCTTTAGGATTAAAACTGAAAATGGAAACACCTCCAAAAATATACGGAGTAAAATAATCTTTTTCCGTATTGCCTGTAGCATATGGTAAAAAATTCAGTTCCAGTTGCGATGATACTTCAAAAATCGGGGATTTAAAACTAAGATTTCTTTCCACATTGAACTTGGCTTTTGAATCATCACCTGCCACTGATCCATAGAGACCTGTCATTTTAATGGCCCACCGGCGATCAAAAACATACCGATACACCAAACCACCTGCAGGCTTTGAAAGAAAAAATTGTTTGGATGGATTTAAATCTCCGAGGTAATAGGAAGTGCCCAGAAATAAACCAATTTCATTTCGTTGCGCATATAGCGAAATGAAATGAAAAAATGCAAATACTATAAGAATTACTTTTTTCATTAAAAACTATACTCTATCTAAATTTAGGTAACGTAAATCTGCCTCTAGGTATTTTGTAATAGAACGAAATAAACGCAAACATATACGAATCTTTGTCCTTTACATCACCTCTTTGCTGTCCGGCTGCAGTAACATTTGGAGACAGATCATTCAGGGTTGGATTTGCAAGTGCTACCGCTACTGGGCCTTTTTCCTGCATCAATGTATTTGGATCAAAATAAGTTTTGCTGGCATCATCTAAATAATCTGTGAAGGTTTTTCTCAATCCATATTCAATGCCAACTGACCAATCCTGGCTCAATGCATACTTAAATCCTATTCCTACAGGAATCACTAACTGAACCAGAGAATACTTTCTTCGTGTTGGGACAAACCCTTCACCTTCAGTGCAAAGCGGTCGTAAGGCGTACCATTTATCCTGATATAGTCCTTTAGGATTAAAATAAACAGTACCGACTCCCGCAAATAAGTAAGAAGTAACCTGAATGTATCTCCATCCACGTATGCCTTTAAGGTTATATATATGCCCAGGCCTTTCGCGTATAATTGTATATTCAAATTGGGTTGAAAGTTCAATGAGAGGTGACCTGAAATTGATATTACGGTTATTTCGAAATGTTTCTTTCGTAAATTTATCATTCCCAAATAGCCGGGCATAAATCAGGCTGCCTTTAACAGCAGTTTGCTTTGATGTTCTGTATCTGTACCCAATCTGAAAGTCAGGACGAATTGCAGGAAAATCGAAATCCTTTAAACCATTCGTGCCAATTTGATTTGCGCCTCCCAGTTCTCCAAGAAAATTAGTAGCTCCGGCACCAAAAAGAAATTCCCTTCTTCTTCTCCGCCATAAGGTAGTCTGAGCTTCACAGTAATCCTGGTACATTACGACAAATAGAAGAATAAGAACTAAATATCGTTTTTTCATATGATGACTCTAAAATTCCTTAGTAATGTGACAACGTTATTATTGTAATGAAATTATTTCTTGCGCAAAAATAAGCAATTTTCCTTAAAAGTCCAAAATTTTACGGTTCGAAATAGCGAAATTCATTAAGAAGATTTTGAAAACGATATAGCTAGAAACCAGAAAAGTAAAGATTAATTTCTTTTATCAAGTCCCCACATCAGTTTGTTTCTGATAGTTGAAAAGAATTTCTCGCTTTCAATTTTTACAAGGTTTATTTTAAAAGGAGCTTTGCTTAAAGTAAGTTCAATCGAATTATCAACTGTTTGTGTTCTTGAATCCAGGCTTACCAGAGTGCGTTTATTTCTGCCAGCAGAAACTTTTAATTTAATCTTGTATCTGTCGGGGATAACAATTGGCCTAACTGTAAGGTTATGTGAAGCAATTGGTGTAATGATAAAATTTTCAGATTCAGGTGTAATAATCGGTCCTCCGCAACTCAATGAATATGCTGTAGAACCTGTAGGTGTAGCTACTATCAATCCATCCGCCCAATATGAGTTAAGGAATTCTCCGTTCACAAAAGTATTTATGGTAATCAGAGATGAAGCGTTTTTCTTCATCACTGTAAACTCATTCATTGCAAAATTCAGATCTCCAAAAAGAAAATTTGGCGTTTCAAGTTTCAATAAAGATCTTTCCTCAAGAACATATTTCTTTGAAATAATAGCATCCACGGCATCCAGTATTTCTTCTTCAGAGATACTGGATAAAAAGCCCAACCTTCCTGTGTTGATACCAATTACAGGAATACCTGAATCTCTAATAAGTGTGATGGTATTTAAAAGAGTTCCATCGCCGCCAATGCTAAGCAAAATATCAATTTTTCCTTTTAATTCAGGATACTCATTAAAAGTGTTTATGTGCTTTGAAAACTTCACTTTTTTCTTGAGAAATTGAGCAAAAGGCTCATAAACGAATAAATTGCATTTTTCGCTTTCAAGCTTTGCAACCAGTTGTTGAATGCTGTTATCAAAACTTTCGGCAAACGATTTACCATATAAAGCAATATTCATAGTTGTGAATTATCGATAGCCAAATTACGTTTTTTTTAAATTGGAGAAACGAAATGAATAAAAAATCCACTTTCACCTTTTTTATTTATAGAATATTCAAGCCTGAAGACTTTATCATAATAAGTCACAAAGTCAATACCAAGGCCTGTACCCATCAATGCCGTGTTTGATAATTTATTATCCGCCAAAGCATGTTTATCGAACACATAAGCTGCATCGCCCAATAAATTCAGGTATATTGAATAATAGAGCATGTTGAATTTCTTCGCAGGAATAAATTTAAGTTTCTTCACTTTTGTAGGAACCAGTTCGAACTTAAGATTTGTTTTCAACAGTGCAAAACTCTGCCCGCCCACGACATAATATTCATAAGATCTCACATAATCATTTCCATACCCCAAGCCTCTTTCCATAAAGTATGGTTGAAAAGCACTGGTAGATAATTTTGCATTTACACCTCCTGAAAAATACCATCGTTTATGAATGTTCCAGAATTTTCGGATAGAAGTGTGCAAAAAAGCCATAGCGATGTTTTCATTTTCCAATATTCCTAAACCGTATTTCACCAACTCAAGATCAAAATAATAACCATTTAGAGGATATGCTTTAATATCGCGGTGATCGCTTTTAAGCATATAATAAAAAGTAAGGAATTGTAAATGCTTCTGCGTGGAGAATCTTGGATTCAGAATTAACAATGAATCAGCAAAAGAATAATCATTATAATTTATCTGAAATGTATGTGTGTTGAAAATGTTCTTTCTGTAATTGATACTGAATGTGCCGAAAACAGTCTGCTGCACATAATTCTCTCTGTCCTTGTAGTACAATTGTTTGTTCTCAAAATTCTTAAAAGGTACTTCATGATTGCCAGAAATACTAATAATAAATCCGGCACCAATTGTCTTTTTCTTGTTTATATATGGTATCTTGTATGAAATGCCAAATGATTCATCATAACCAAGCCTCACCAAAAAAGAAAGGTTCTCCTTTCTACCCCGGAAATTTTCCCAGTTCAGATATAAACCATAATCAGCTTTTGAAAGATCCTTAGTTTCCCACCACACATTAAAATTTCTGTCAGCGAGTTGGAAAAACGGCGATGGCCAAATATACCAGCGTTCAACGAGCATAATGGTAATATTTATTCTGTTACCTCCGCTTACTATAACGGTGTCAATGTTGGCAAAATTAAATAATGATGTATTCAGCAAATTCTTTTGAGACTGTTCTATCATCCATGATAGTCTATCAGCAGCAATAGTATCATTTTCATGAAATAATAACTCCCTGAAAATAATTTGAGGTTTTGTTATTTTATTACCTGAAAGGATAATTTTATTTACAATAAATGTATCCGGCACTCCACTTTTTTGCCCACCGACTAAGGAATCGCGTTGTTGAGGAGTGGAAAATCCAAAATCAAAACAGGCATTCTGAAATAATAATATAAACAAGACAAGAATATATTTTCCGGACATTTATTAGATATTCAGATAATTCATAAGAGAATCGAATCTTTCTTTCAGAACATCATCATCTTCTTCTTCAGAATAGGAGGCAGTAACACTATAGTTGTAACGGTAGAAAGTCTGTAGAACAGGCCGTATATCGATTTTATTGAGTTTGATTGAAATTTCAATTTTAGTGGAGTCAGGGAATGATGTCACATACATACTAAGAACCTTTGCGTTGTTCGATTCAATAATCTGGGCTATTTCCAGCAATGAATAATCATTATTATTCAATTCGATTATAATAACGCCACCAGGATTTTCAGCTGATATGAGTTTGGAAAAATTCCTGACAAGATCAGAAATAGTGATTACACCCAAATAATTATTTTTTTTATCCAGTACCGGCAACAGTGAAAGTTTCTGAGATGAAAAAAGCCTGATAATATCAAAAATATTCTGTTCCTGGTAAACAAATGGACGCGTAAGAGAAAGGTTATGATTACCCAAAGCCTCGTCAGGTATGTTCAGATTTTCAATATCTGATTGAGAAACAAGTCCAAGAAATTCTTCATTATTTACAATAGGTAAATGCGTAACCTTGAGTTCCTCCATAATGTTCAAGGCATTAGTGCCTGTATCGGAGGTCTTCAAAGGAATTATTGTCATTGAAACAAGATCTTTTGCCGTCATTGAAAGCCTTTCATTGCAAGAATTCTAAAACATTTCGCTGTACAAACATACTAATTTTTTAGATTTGCAAATCAAACACATCCAAAATGACAAAACTAAGTGTAAACATAAATAAGATTGCAACTTTAAGAAATGCACGAGGGGGAAACATGCCAGATGTTTTAAAGGTTGCATCCGACTGTGAACGCTTCGGTGCGCAAGGGATAACGGTGCATCCACGTCCTGACGAAAGGCATATCCGTTACCAGGATGTTCTGGATCTGAAACCTCTCATAACAACTGAATTTAATATTGAAGGATACCCAAATAAACAGTTTATTGATCTTGTTTGTAAAGTTAAACCGGCACAGGTTACGCTTGTACCTGATCCGCCGGATGCACTTACGTCCAATGCTGGTTGGGATACTATTAAACATATGTCTTTTTTAAAGGAAGTAATATCTGAATTCAAAAAGAACAATATCCGCGTTTCAGTATTTATTGACACCGATCTTAAAAACATCCGCAACGCCAACAAAACCGGTTGTGACCGGGTTGAACTTTACACCGAAGGCTATGCAAAATTTTATCATCAGAACAGGGAAAAAGCAATTGCTCCATTTGTTTCTGCTGCAATCGCGGCCAATGAAACCGGTGTAGGACTTAATGCTGGCCACGATCTGAATCTTGATAATTTAAAATTTTTTGTACAGAAAATTCCAAACCTGCTTGAAGTTTCAATTGGTCATGCATTGATTTGTGATGCATTATACCTCGGCCTCGAAAATACGATTCAACTATATTTGCGACAACTTATAATCAGCTGATAAATACAAGTTGAAATAATGAAATTATTTTTCAGAAAATATGGAACAGGAGATCCCTTAATAATCTTACATGGATTATTTGGCATGTCGGACAACTGGGTAAGTATTGGTAAAAAAATTGCAGACAACGGTTATTGTGTTTACATTCCCGATCAGCGAAATCATGGATCATCACCGAGAAGCAATGATTTCAATTATGATTTTCTAGCCGAAGATCTAGAAGAATTTATTTTGCAGGAAGGTATTTCAAACCCTGTAATTATTGGTCATTCAATGGGCGGAAAAGCCGCGATGACATTTGCATTGTCGCATCCTGATAAAATTAAAAAACTGATTATTGTTGACATAGGCATTAAAAAATATCCTGTCCACGATAAAGAAATAATAGATGCTTTGTTTTCTGTCAATATTGAAACAGCCACATCCCGTACAGAAATTGAAGAACAACTTTCTGTAAAAATTTCTGATTTCAGAGTTGTTCAGCTTCTCATGAAAAACCTTACCAGAACTGAAGATAACTCATTTGAATGGAAACTGAATGTTACGGCTATCCGGAAAAATTTTTCTTCTGTTTTTGAAAATGTTCCGTTCGAAAATTCTCCATATCAGGGAAGTGTTTTATTTATCAGGGGAGAAAAATCTTTTTATATCATGGAAAAAGATATTCCTGAAATAAAAGTCGTTTTTCCAAATTCAATTTTTGAAACCATACCAGGTGCTTCGCATTGGGTGCATGCTGACAACCCAACAGCTTTTTTAGAAGTATTGATGCACTATTTATTAAATTAATTGGATTCAGTAGTTGACTGTACTTTCTTTTTATTCTTGTAAACTCTTTTCGAAATAACAATACTCAGTTCGTACAATCCATAAAGTGGAATACTGACCATTACCTGGCTAAAAACATCTGGAGGGGTTATTATAGCGCCAACAACAAGAATAATTATAACAATATATCTTCGTTGCTTTGTGAGAAATTGAGGTGTAATAATTCCAATTTTTGTAAGAAAATAAACAAGTATCGGAAATTCAAAAACAAGACCAGTAGCAAATGATAAACTAGTTACAGTGCTTATATAAGAATCCAGATTAATATAATTTTCGACACTGGGACTTACTTTATACGAACCAAGGAAATTAACGGTAAGCGGAACTATCAGAAAATAACTAAAAAGAACTCCAATAAGAAAAAGAGAAGAAGTAACCAAAACAAATCCCCGAGAATATTTGATTTCCTTTTCATTCAATGCCGGTTTCACAAACCGCCAGAATTCCCATAATATATATGGGATTGAAACAATCAACCCTCCTATCAATGAAACCCATATTGAGATTGTCAATTGGCCAGCCATTGAAGTATTTATGATTTTTAAATTCATGCTGTTAATGCAGAAATAATCGACATTTATCTGGTTGCCAAACCAGCAAAGCATTTTGTTTGTAATAAATGAGGATTCTTTCGGGGCTAGTATTATGTTGGTAAAAATAAAATCATTGTAAATCAATGCAAGAGTAGCAAGAACAACTATAGCGATAGCCGACCTTATAAAATGCCACCGCAAAGCTTCCAGGTGATCCCAGAAAGTCATCTCTGACTCAGGCTTTGGTACTTTATTCTTCTTCTTTTTAAACATTGAAAAAAATCGACATCGAAAAAACTTTATTTGTTGTTGAATTTAATCGTTTTAGCTAGTATTTGGTTCTTAGACTAAATTATTATTATTAAAAACAAATCGGCATATTCGTACGCCAAAATACTTCTTTTTTATGTTTAGCGCTAAACTAACGTGTAAAAACTGCTGCACTCAAACCCTTGATTTCGCCAATCTGATAGGTTAACTTTACATGATTTTGAAAAACAAAAGTATAATTTTTTTCCAGTACTAACTTATTTTTGATTTATATGAAAATTTTAAATTTATTATTCATTCTCTCAATGAGCCTTTTCAGCTTTTCTGCCTTTGCAGATATTGATAAGGATCCTGTCATAAACGACTCGTCTGATGTGGAAAAGCTCGATCAGTCCTTTAAAAATAAATATGTTTTAGCAGAGAGTTATTTTGAGTCTTCAAAGTACCAGGAAGCGATAAATTTATTAAAGGATCTTGATTCTTTAACTCCAGCAAATGCTAATATTAATTATAAACTTGGTATGTGTTTTTACAATGCATCTACTGATAAACAAACTGCTATTTTATGTTTTGAAAAAGCAATACAAAATATTGCTGTCGATTACAAATCATCATACAGCGAAACCAATGCACCTCCTATAGCACTGTATTATTTAGCAAGGTCATATCACAATGAATATATATTTGACGCTTCAATAAAAAGCTTTGAAAAGTATAAGACTTATTTATCAAAAAGTGAAGGAAAAACATCTCTGGAAATTGACCGCTATATTACTATGTGCAATAATGGGGTAAAACTTATGAAAAGCGACGTCAATCCTCAGGTTCAAATTTTAAGTGCTGAAATCAACACAAAAGAGGCTGATTATTCGTTAATGGCTTCAAATGACAACTCAGTTCTTGTTTATTCAACAACATCAAACACTGGTGCAAAACAAGGAGAAATATCTTCATATTATTACACTGTCCTTGACGGACAAAAATGGTCGGCACCAACAAAAATTGACAATGATTTTAATTTAATTCCATCGACAGTTGCTTCAAAACTATCCTTGAGAAAAAAGGAGATTTTTATTACCAAAAACACGAACGGCAATAAAGAATTATATAGCCTGACATATAAAGATAATAAATGGAGCAACCCTGTAAAAGTTGGGCCGAATATCAATTCCAAATCTTCTGTAAGCAACGCTTGTGTTAGCCCGGATGGTAGCACTTTATATTTTTCAAGTAATAAAGAAGGTGGTTATGGTGGTTTTGATATTTATGTCTGTGAACGATTATCAGACGGAAGCTGGAGCAAAGCAGCAAACCTTGGGCCCAATGTGAATACATCTTATGATGATGTTTCACCTTTTATCGCGACTGATGGCGTAACACTTTATTTTAGTTCAATGGGACATAATACCATGGGTGGCTATGATGTTTTCTTTACAACTCTTTCAGATGAAGGTTTATGGTCGTTGGCTGAAAATATTGGTTATCCAATAAACACACCACAGGATGATATGTTTTATATACCATCATCGGACGAGAAAACAGCTTTTTATTCTTCAACGAAAGATGGTGGTTTAGGAGAAAATGACATTTATATTATAACTTATAAATAATCCTCATTCTGTTTTTTGAAGGGCGCACGTAGCGCCCTTTTTTATTGCAGTAATCAAAAAATTGTATATTTGAGCTTCAATTTCACTTTCAGGAACAAACCTTTTATGATATGAAAAAATACATATTGGCATTCTTCATTATAATGCTTCTTGGGGCTAACGGGTACTCGCAGGTATCTGATGCATTCAAGACAAAGTACAATCTTGCAGAAAGTTATTTAAACGAAGGAAATTACCAGGATGCACTTCCTTTGTTTCTTTACCTGGATACGCTTACACCTGATAACCCAAATGTATGTTTTAATATCGGAGTTTGTTACGTAAATTCTATGCTCGAAAAAACAAAAGCAATAAAATATCTGGAAAGGGCAACTGAAAGTATTTCTCTTGATTATGTTGGGGTTGCAGAAGATATTACCGCTCCTATTTTTTCATTCTATTATCTTGGGCGGGCTTATATGGTTGATTACAGAATTGATGAAGCACTGGCACAATTTGAAAAATTCAAGTACTACCTAACTGAAACAGATGTAGATCTTTTAAAGGATGTAAACAGACAGATTGAAATGTGTTATAATGCAAAAAAACTCATGGCAAACCCTGTCAATATAAAAATAGAAAACCTTGGAGCGCCTGTAAATAGTGAATTTCCTGATTATTCACCAGTACTTTCAGCCGATGAGGAAACCATAATATTTACATCAAGAAGAGAAGGGTCAACCTGCGGCAAGAAAGATACTGACGGTAAATATTTTGAAGATATTTATACTGCAATATATAATTCTGAACAGAAAAAATGGACAAACTTCAGAAAAATTGGCGCCAATATAAACTCATGCGGACATGAAGCATCCATCAGTATATCCTACGATGGGAAAGAATTATTTATATATAAAGATGATAATGGTGATGGCAATATTTATGTAAGTTATTTTAAAAATGATGACTGGACCGTTCCGGAAAAGTTGTCAGGTGAAATAAATTCAAAATCATGGGAAACACATGCAAGCCTTTCTCCTGATGGAAACACGTTATATTTTACCAGCGATCGCGAGGGTGGTTTTGGAGGCCGGGATATTTATATGTCTGAAAAACTTGCAAGTGGCAAGTGGTCAAAAGCAATGAATCTTGGATCAAAAATAAATACTGAATATGACGAAGAATCACCTTTTATCCTACCAGACAATGTGACCTTGTACTTCTCTTCCAAAGGACATGAAAGCATGGGCGGATTCGATATTTTTACTGCTACAATTTCGGATGATGGATACTGGTCATCACCTGAGAATATAGGCTACCCCATTAATACCACCGATGATGATATTTTTTATGTTCCTACAAAAGATGAAAAGCATGCATATTATTCTTCCGCAAAAGAAGGTGGGCTTGGGGATCAGGATATCTACAAATTAAGCATTATTGGTCCCAAGAAGTTGGTGGCACATTTAAAAGGGATTGTTTTTGATGAATTATCATATAAACCGGTAGAAGCTAAATTGGAGGTAACTGATAAAAAAACAGGTGATATTGTAGCAAGTTTTACTTCCGATGCAGAGACCGGAGATTACTATGTATCGCTGCCAACAGGCAAAATCTATGAACTTGTATTTTCAGCTGACAAGTATATTTCACACATAGAGACACTTAATATTCCCGACACTATCTCTGATCCGGATATTAATAAAGCTATTATGATGCAAAAGCTGCAGATTGCATCGAAAGACGTAAAAATCATGTTTGATAATAAAGAGATTACCGTTGGCGAAAGGATAGTGCTGAACAATGTACTTTTCGATTTTGACAAATTTACTTTACGGCCTGAATCGATGACTGAGCTTAATAAATGGGTAAAGTTCCTGACTGATAATCCAACTTTGAAAATTGAGATATCCGGACACACCGATAATAAAGGGACCTCTGAATATAACAAGGTATTATCAGAAAACAGGGCTATTGCTGTGCGTGATTATTTTGTAGAAAAAGGAATCAATAAAGACAGGATGAAATGCAAGGGCTACGGGTTCGATCAGCCTATAGCAACGAATTTAACTGATGAAGGTCGCCAAAAGAACAGGAGAACAGAAATCAAGATTACAAGTAAGTATTAACGACCGGTATGTTTGCTGTTTTTTCATAATTTCTTCTTATCAAATCAGCAATTTATCAAACAGCCTTAAGGTAAATAAATTGCATATAAAGTAAACTCCAAAAGCAATTATACCAGTAAGAGAAATTACTAGCAAATCATTAATTCCATAACTTGGTTCCCAAAATACCAAGCCGAAAGCTAGTCCAGCAACAATGCTGATTAATGTTATAATTTGAAGGAGAGTCATACTCCAAATTTTGTTGCGTGATTTGAATTTCCCCCACAATGGCAGTATCAAAGTTCTTTGAAATACGGCAGCAAAAATTGTCGCAATTGGTACAAAATATTTGAAAAATTCACTATCTCCAGAACGCAGAAAATCTCCTTTATAAAGGATTAAATTTATTATTATTAAAAGTCCAAGCACTGTCAAAATACCGATGATTGTGGGTAATATTGTTTGAAAGATTTTATTTTTCATTTGAATGAAATTAGTAATGTAATTTATTAAACGATGAAATTTTTAAATTATTTTTCGCCGAGTTTTCTCTTTTAGAAAAGCACAATTTTGCTTATTTAAAAGGAGAGGCGGCGTGCTTTTGCACGCCGCCTCTCCTTTTAAAGTAAAAATAAATTATTCTTTTATATCAAGTTCCTTTATGATATTAGATGCACCAGCATATTTATCAATAATAAACAGGACAAATTTAATATCCACACCAATTGTCCGCTGATAATTCTCATCAAACAGGATTGGAACACTTGTAGCTTCCCAGTTAATATCAAATACAACACCCATCAGCTCTCCATTACCGTTTATGATAGGAGCACCGGACACACCACCTGTTACATCATTATTGGTAATAAAACAGACATTCATTTTTCCATCGGTAGCATATTTACCATAATCTTTATTCTCATACAGTTGTTTTAATTTGGCAGGAATGGTAAAATCAGCATTCTTCGGATCTTCTTTAGCTATCATCTGATCTAACGTTGTATAATAGCTATAGCTTGTTGAGGCATTTGGTGAATAATCTGTAACTTTTCCATAGGTAAGACGCATGGTTGAGTTTGCATTTGGATAATAGCTTTTATCCTTATTCATCTCCATAATTCCAGCTACAAATAAACGAGTACCAGTAGTAAGATCCTGCTTGGCATTATTATATAAGTCCGTAACATCTTTATACTTGTTATAGAATGATGTCATTGTGAGGTAACCAATATCTTTATCAAGTTTTTTATAATCGGGTTTGCTCAGAAATTCCAGAATTTTATCCTTGCTTGCAAAAATGGATTTACTAAACAATTCATCAACATAACTTGAAATTTCACCCTTGTATTTTTTCTGTATGGTAGTAAATACATCGGGGTGATAATCTTTTGGTACATCTTCATAAAACATTTCAAGCAAAGCCTGACAGATTTTTTTATCTGTCTCCATATTGTAATTTTTAAAATAAAGTTTCGCAGCGTAAGTTAAACTTTGGGTGAGCTTATTGATCGCTTCCTCATCAACAGCTAATTTCATTTGCTTGTAGAGCTCTTCATATGTGTTGGCATAGCTAAGTATTTCCATACCGCGAATGATTGCTTCTTTGTAATAAATATATGGAATCGTATATTTTCCTACAGTCTCATAAGCTTTTTCTATATCACTTAACGCATTTCCATATTTTGCTTTGAGCTTAGCATCTGCCGAATACCAAGTCGTAAAAGCTTTTTCGATAGCAAGTTTTTTATCGTATATTTTTAATTTTTCAAGTTGTTCGGACTGTCCAATATAGTATTTGTAATAATTAGCAGCAGTTGCATATTTCGCAGCATATTGTATTTTTACTTCATCGCTTGCTTTCATATCATCATTCATAAGGGAAAGTCGTTTTTCCCTTATTTTAACAATTGATGGATTGTATTTATCCAGCGCTAATTTCACACCATAAGAAGTTATAAAACGGTCAGTAGTACCAGGATAACCCAGCACCATTGCAAATTCGTCCTTTTGTATTCCTTTTAAAGAAATTGATAAATGTTTTTTTGGTTTGTAGGGAACATTCTTTTTTGAATATTCAGCAGGATCACCTTCTGGCGACATGTATACACGGAATAGGGAAAAGTCACCTGTCTGGCGAGGCCACATCCAGTTATCAGCATCCGATCCAAATTTACCTATTGACTCAGGAGGAGCACCAACAAGCCTTACATCTTTATAAGTTTCCGTAACAAAAATGTAATATTCATTTCCATCGAAAAAGGGTAATACTTTAGCAGTATAAAGTGTTCCTTTGATTGCCGCTTTTTCAAGCGTTGAACTAATAGAATCGACAATAGCAGTACGCTCAGTTTCTGACATTTTATCGGTAATATATGGCAATATTTTTCCTGAAACATCTTCAACTTTTATTAAAAATGAAACAGTTAGTTTGTCGTTTCGAAGTTCTTCATTCTTATCCATGGCCCAGAAACCATTAGTAAGGTAATCTTTTTCAACGGTACTATGACTCTGAATATAGTTATAGGCACAGTGATGATTTGTAAGCAGAAGCCCTTCATCGGAAACAATCTCCCCTGAGCAAGAACCATTATTGATAGAAACAATAGCATCCTTCAGGCTGGAATTATTAATGCTGTATATTTCATCCGCAGTAAGTTTACATCCCATTTTTTGCATGTCAACATAGTTCAATCTTTCAACAAGCAAAGGAAGCCACATTCCTTCATCAGCTTTAACTTTTAAATTAAAGCAAAGAGAAGAAACAAAAAGAATCAGAAATATTTTTTTTGTCATAATACTGAATTTTAAGAGGTGCCCGTTTTTTGTTTTGTTAACGACAAATATAGAAAATTTTTGTATTTCTTTTATTTTTAGAATATAATTATCGTTTTTTTGTCAACATAAAATGAACATTTAAAATTATATAATGCAAATTATTCCTGATCTATAATATTTAAAATATGACAGTTATATTCATTAACAAAAATTAGTTGATATTCACAAAAATGTAAATAAAAAAGACACCTGACGGTCAATTTCTGAACGCCCGATACCTTATAATTAAAATATAATATAGTGTCTAGGTAAAAATAATCTGGGTGTTTTGCCCACCGCACATACCATAAAACTCGCCTACAGTAAGCACCGCCTTAACATGATCAGTTAAATCTTCTTTGGTAAGTTTAAACATATCCATGGCAAGTTTGCAGGCATATATTTCACCACCACCTGCAGTAATCATATCAAGAAATTCGCCTACAGGTGGTATATCCAGCTTGTCCATCTGGCTGCGCATCATAGCCGATACTCCGGCTTCAACACCTGGAATTAGTCCTAGCAATGTTGGGAAGGGCAATCCACCAGGCATTCGCATTGCAGGATTACCCACAGTACTAGTGTGAAGATGTTTCATTGCTTTTTTTGTGATTGCATCTAATCCGAAGAACGTAAAGAATACTTTTGCTTCAATGCCCTCCATTACTGCACCATTGGCCAAAATCAATGTTGCATATACATCCTCAATTGTCCCTTTTGCACAAATGATGCATACTTTTTTCAAGGGATGATCTTCCATATCTTTTATTTTGAAATAATTAAAAGCAATTACACACAACTTACAGGCTTAGGAATTCCTGCAATCTTTGCAGCTTTTTTCAAAGGTCCGCCGGGGAATAAATCATAAAATCCTTTAATGTCAACAATCCCTGATTTCCCAACACTGCGGATTGTGAGGGTTTCACCTTTCAAATGTTTTTCCCGAAGAAAATTTAAAATCTCGCTATGCTTTTCGGTTAAAACAATTCCTTCTTCCTTTGCAATTTCGACAGCTATTTCCTCAGTCCATTGAGTGGAATCGGTCAGATAACCTTCATCGGTAATGTTTAAATCTTTTCCAAGAATTTTTTTTGTTGTCATGGCATAGTGATAATTTACAAACTTAACAAAAAAAAGCAGCGTACATAAACGCTGCTTTTTTAAAAAACAAATTTCATTTTAATGAATATAGCCTACAGTGAATACATCAAATCCATTTGCTGAAATCATGTGCATGGCAGGCTGGTTCTCCATAATCATCTGACCGTAATGATTATGATCATATGTAAAAGGCGTCTTATACCAACTTTCAATATTCATAATAATCTGCATTTCTTTCGTAACATCTTTTGCCAATGTGAACCCTGATGAGGCTAGTGAAACATGAAAACTGTTATCAACAAAAGAGGTATCATTTCCTGAGATCACTCTTCCTATTCCAAGATGAGTGTTGAAGTTTTCAATCTGCTGTATACTGTCCTTCCATTTTCCATTCAGCATCATATCGTGATATCCGCCACCAAGCATTTCAGGCCATTGCATGTTAACTTCAGGTGGATTTACAAACATGTAAGAAATATTTTTTGAACTCAGAATCCCGAAGCGAAATGAGATGGAATCATAGGTGCCTGTCGGTATTTTGTCACAAATATTCCATGTAAGCGTGGATGCTATATCATTATCCACATAATATGCCCATTTGCAATCATCAATATTTACAATGGTTCCCCCTGATTTGTGTAATTGTACATCAGAAATAAAATATTTCACTTCATTAACTTCATATTCATTACCTGCCTCATTGATATAAATCATGGTATCTTTCTGCAAGGGATTTCCATCAACATAATGTGCAAACTTTATGACAAGGTTGCCTGTTTCTGGTATATCGATGGGGGGATCCTCCTTGTGGCATGCACAAAACACAGTGAGCATCATTGTTGCAGCCAATAACGTATAACTACATTTTTTCATTATGCAAATATCTTATTATCAATTAACAAAAATACAAAAATATCTTCCAAAAAAAAGCACAGGTAATTTCATTACGACATAAGTACCAAGCGGTAATGACAAAATCGAACACGGAACTGTGATACTCATGAGGCACTAGTGTTTCAGGAACAGACAACAGTCTCCGTAACTTAAAAAACGAAAATTATTTTCAAGAGCATATCTATATGCTTGTTTCCATCTTTCTCCGATCAGTGCTGCAACCAGCAATAGCAGCGTACTTCGCGGCTGATGAAAATTAGTGATGATACCATTTGCAATTTTAAATTTATATCCCGGAACAATTATCATGCGTGTTGCTCCGTGAAGAAAACTTGTATTAAACTTATCTATTTCGTCAAGCAGCGCCTGCAATGCATCAATGGCAGAATAATTTAATTCTTCAAATTCATAAGCTTCCCATTGATCTAAAAAGATTGCATCCGATTTTTGCAGAAGGCATTTCACGCCAAGCCAGTAAAGGCTTTCAATAGTCCTAAGTGATGTTGTTCCAACGGGAATAATGGATCTTTTATTCTGAATTTGCACCAATAGCGATGATATAAATTGTCTGCTCACACTGAAATGTTCTTCATGCATTTCATGCTGCGCAATGTTATTCGCAGTAACAGGTTTGAAAGTTCCCGCACCAACATGCAGTGTCAGAAATAATCGTTTTTTTTCATCCCTGTCAAGTTCGCTGAAAACATTTTCCGTGAAATGAAGTCCAGCGGTGGGTGCAGCAACAGAGCCATCGTATTTTGCGTAAACGGTTTGATAGGTGGCTTCATCCCTATCTTCTGCACTTCGGGATATATAAGGAGGCAAAGGAACTTTTCCGAAAATTTCAATCACTTCAATAAAATGAAGGTTTGCAGGTTTCCATGAAAATCTGATTATAAAATTCTCTCCTTCCTGCTTTATTTTTTCTGCAAAAAGAATTTTATCTCCAACAATTAACTTAAGTAATCCACTTTTCCAGCGTTTATTATTTCCCACCAGGCATTTCCATTCACAGTTTTCCTTTTGCTGAAAAGCAGTCTGCAATTCGCAGCTATATGGTTCAAGACAAAAAAGTTCAATGAGGGAACCTGTTTCTTTTCTGAATAAAAGACGTGCATGAATAACCTTGGTATCATTGAAAACCAACGTGCATTTTTCAGGAAGGTGTTTGCTGATATTATAAAATAAATCTTCTGAGATTATTTCATCTTTACAGATAAGTAAGCGCGAATGGTCCCTTTCGACCAAAGGATATTGCGCAATCCTTTCGTCCGGCAGGGGATAATCAAAGTCATCTATCTGAATGTTAACATGGCTTTTCATTCCATTACTTAAATTGAGGTGATAAATATAAAACAAAGTATTCAATCGGGTTTCTTATTTTTCTTATTTTTGAATCCGCATCTATACTTTAGATATGAAAAAACATATTCCGAATTTTATTACTTCCCTGAATATTCTTACAGGTTGCATTGGACTAGGATTCCTTTACAGGGGCGATATCACAACTGCTGCCTGGTGCATTGGAATAGCCGCCATATTTGATTTTCTGGATGGATTTGTTGCACGGCTGCTAAACGCAAAATCGCCTATTGGCAAAGACCTTGATTCTCTTGCTGATGTGGTAAGTTTTGGCGTACTTCCCGGATTTATCATGTTTTCATTATTGGAAAATTGCTTTATAGATAGTGAAGGATGGATATCTTACATACCTTTTGTTTCCTTTCTGATACCTGTGTTTTCGGCACTACGTCTTGCTAAATTCAATCATGATCACAGGCAGACGGAAAGTTTCATTGGGCTTCCCACACCTGCAAATGCGCTTTTTGTCGGATCAATTCCATTGCTTCTTGCTTATCCTTCAGAACGTTTATTTATTATCAGTTCTATTTTTGCAAATCCCGGATTTCTTGTAATGCTTGCACTTCTTCTTTCGTTTTTACTTGTCTCCCCCATCCCAATGTTTTCGCTTAAATTCAAAGATTTCAGCTGGAAAAAAAGTTCATTCCAATATATTTTTCTTTTAAGTTCTTTAATACTTCTTATCCTGTTTTATTATTCGGCAATGCCTATTATAATATTTTTATATATTCTTTTATCAATCATTAAAATTCCCGCTAAGAAATGAAATTCCGCGCTGAAATTAACATCATGCCATTAAAGGCATTGCTTGACCCGCAAGGAAAAGCTGTTTCCTCAAGTATGAAAAATATTGGTTTGCCTGAAATATCGAATGTACGAATCGGCAAGCATATCCATGTGGAAGTGGAAGCAAAAAACAAAAAAGAAGCAACTGAAAAAGTTGACACTGCCTGCAAAAAGCTTCTTGCCAACCTTATAATGGAAACATATCAGTTCGATATTTTCGAGGTGTAATTACTTGCATGGAAAGCAGGCTGATTGTCCTCAGAACTTATTCTCTTTACAATAACGGGCTTATTGATAAAGCCAAACTTGAAGGAGCAGGAATAAATTGTTTTCTAAAAGAAGACAGTACCGGGCTTGTGCAGCCTTTCTTTACTGAAGGAGGAGGAGGAATACAACTTATGGTGATGGCTGCAGATGCCGAAATTGCCGAAACAATTCTGAATGATCATTCAGAAGAAGCCTCATTAACAGAAGATGAAAACGAAACTGTGAATGATGAAAATGATTCACAACAAAAAAATTCAAAAACAGGATGCTTTTCTTTGCTGGCAATTGCAGTGGGTATAACTGTTGCAATCTGTTATATTATTTTCTGATTTATTTTCTCAGCTCGAAATTCTTTCCAAGATAAACTCTTCGCACCTGCTCATCATTTGCAAGTTCTTCGGAAGTGCCTGCTTTCAGAATTCTGCCTTCGAATAAAAGATACGCTCTGTCAGTAATGGTAAGAGTTTCGTGAACGTTATGGTCGGTAATAAGAATGCCTATATTTTTTTGTTTCAGTTTGGCTACAATAGCTTGTATATCTTCAACAGCAATTGGGTCAACACCTGCAAAGGGTTCATCGAGTAAAATAAAACTGGGATTCACAGCAAGTGCACGCGCAATTTCTGTTCTTCTTCTTTCACCGCCAGATAATGTTATTCCCTGGCTTTTACGAATATGCTTCAGACCAAATTCTTCGAGCAATGATTCTATTTTTTCCTTCTGCTCAATTTTACTGAGATTGGTAAATTCAAGAACTGTCCTTAAATTATCTTCAACTGTCATTTTACGGAATACCGATGCTTCCTGGGCAAGATAACCTATTCCTCTTTTTGCCCTTTTGTACATTGGTTCCTGAGTGATATTCGCTTCGTCGAGAAATATTTTTCCGGAATTCGGTTTTATAAGACCTACAATCATATAAAACGAAGTGGTTTTTCCTGCGCCATTAGGACCAAGCAATCCAACGATCTCCCCTTGTTTCAGTTCAATGGTAACATCGTCAACAACCATTCGTTGTTTGTATTTTTTAAAAATATTTTCTGCCTTTAAAATCATATTCCTAATAAATTAGCACGCCAAGACGCTAAGTCGCAAAGATAAAATATTTTTTATGTCCTGATAGTTTTGCATGCAATCCAATATTCTTTATTCAAATCAGAAATAAATTTGCATTGTACCCATGATTCCGAATTTTGAAATGTTTTTATGATCAAGGTACGACAAGCGCCACATTGCATTTATCCTGAAAACTTTGAAAATATTTTCAATGCCAATCCCTGCTTCAAAATAAGGTTTGTTAACCTCATACATTGATTGCTTTGAATCAAATTCATTTAAATAGTTGTGATTATACTCTTTGTTTTTTGCATCGAGTGTTCCTGCCAAACCACGGATAGAAGCAACTTCACGCCATTTTAATTTGCGCATCAGCGGAATTTTATTTAAAAACAATCCGTCAAAATGATGGCCATAATAAAAACTCACATATTTATCGCTCACAAATTCATAATAATTCATCAGGTTGAATGCATAATCATCAAACACCCATGTTTCGTTGCCTTCGTGCAGTTTCAGCAAAGGATAAGGAAGCTTACCCCAAATTCTTCCGGCTTCAATCATGTACTTCGACCAGCCGAATGATCCAAGATTGAACCAGTGATCAAGGCTGAATTGCAGGCGATGATATTCATAATCTCCATTCAAAAATCCTTTTATTCCATAAGCATATTTCAATTCTAAAATTGGATATTCTGTTCCCATACTTGTACGTTCAAACTCGCCGAATACAAATTTTTCATGATATGCAAAACGTGTGTTAATACCCACTTCAGTGGTGGTGATGGAATTTTTAGTTTCCATCTGCCCAGCATTATAAAAATCAAATTTTGAATTGTTTGACGTGTCTAATGGAAATATATCCCTGTGCGTGAAGGAGAAGGTATTTGAAAATCCCGTGAACCATTCATTCTCATAAGCGGTTTTGAATTCTTTTACCATAGAAAGCTTGTTGTTAGGGCTTCTTCTAAGCAAGGAGGCAAGAATATTGTCAGTTATAAATGAATTCTGACTTTCGCCTAACTGTTCAATATCATATTTGTAAGATGCACCAATCGATTTACGTGGATTCTTGTCAAGCATATATAAAAATCCGCCACCATATTTGAATGTCTGATCTTTTGTTCCATAGGCAACATGCCCATCGATCATGATTTTTGTGCTGAATTTATTACTTGTACGTCCACCTATGCGAAATCGGGCTCCTTCAATAGAATTAAAACTGATTGTATTGAAATAAGGTCCTATCTCAAAGTTTCCCTTCACATAATATCCCATCACAATGGTCTTTATGATGTCAACATAGGTTTTAAAAATCCTGATTGTCTGTATAGTGTCGACCATTTTATAAATGGCCTTTTCGTCTCTCGATAAGGTATCAAGCCTGTTTTCAGTCCAGAAAGTCTCATCCTTTTTGTTGGAACCTTCCGACACGGTAATATCCATCGGCGTATTATAAAATTCTTCTGTTTTGGGTGTATCGAAAACATAATCAGCATAGGATGTCGTCTTGGTTCCATAGAACCCCATATTGTTTTTTGTATTATTAACAAGGTTGAAATCCGCAACCAGCTTGTCCTTAGTGATCATCCATGTTTTACCATCAACCAGATTGAATTCCTGAGTTGAAACAATATCGTTGATAAAATTGATATTGGCATCATCGGCAATTCTCATATCAATTTTCTTGATTGCAAAGCTTGAATCGGCCACCCAGAAATTTCCTGTAAACGTAAGTTCCTGCTTTCTGCGCGGTTTGAACATTACTTTATAGCACCACATCTTATCAATGGTAGCACTGTCTGTAAGGTAATATTTATAATAACCTAGTCCGAAATTTGCAATAGGGCTCACAAAATTTTTATCAAAAAGCACAACATAATTATCGTAAATATTCACGTTCTGATACATGTCGCCAAGGAATTGCGAAATGCTTTCATTATCGACACCAGACACTCTTGAAGCAGAAATAATTTCTTTTTTTGTTTTTGGAGTTTTCCTGTAATACACATCCGAAAGCGATTCAGTGAGAAAGATAGGCAGGTATGATTTCCCGTTTACTATAGAAGTGTCAATATATTCAAAGATAAACTGGAAAGGCTTAAGCATGCGTTTATCTTTAAACTCTTCAGAAATATTATTCGCATCGAATTCAATTTTATTGTAAGCTTCGTATTGGTAGCAATCAAGAGCTTCGCCACTATTAAGCTTTTTATTATCAATAATTTTTTTCAATAAAATTTCTGCAGGATTTGTAGTTGGCCTGATCACAACCTCGCCAAGGCTTACTTTATTTTCAAATAATACAAAATCCATTGTCTGAAACTTGTGAAGTTCGATAGGTTTGGCAACCGTTACATAGCCAACATAAGAAGCAATGAGTGAATCTGCATCAATGGTGAATTCAAGTGAATATTCTCCGTTGAAATCAGTGCGGACGCCTGTTGTTGTTCCACGAATATAAATATTTACAAAAGGAATAACTTCTTTCGTTTCTGCATCAATCACTTTTCCCATGATTTTTGTTTTCTGACCTTGCACAACAAAAGGACCGAAAGCAAAACCTATAAGCACTGCAATTGCAATTATGAATTGGAATCGATAAAATTTCATTTGACTGAATTGAGGATAGCAAATATAGTAAAAATCAGCTCACTTTTTCAGTATTTAATCGTTAAATCGTGTTAAGATCTTCCCAAAACTCCACTGCACGGCGTGTGTGCTGAATCACGATAGAACCACCAACAATGTTTGCCACTGCAAATACTTCAAAGAGTTCTTCGGTGGTTACTTTTAACTGATGGCATTGCTGCAGATGATATTTTACACAGTCGTCGCAACGCAGCACCATTGATGCAATAAGACCCAGCATTTCTTTGGTTTTTGCCGGCAGTGCGCCATCTGCATATGTGTTGGTGTCAAGATTAAAAAGACGCTTTATTACAAGGTTGTCAGCTTTCATTATTTTTTCGTTCATTTTTGAACGGTATGAATTAAAATCATCTGAAAGTTTTCCCATAAAAAAGCATTACTTTAAGTGAAAATAATTAGGGTTTCAGTTTGTCTTCAGAAACCTTCAGATTATTTTTTGCAAGTGAAAAAGTGGAATCGATCTTAATCGCAGTTTCGCAATATTCCTTAGCTTCCTTGTATTTGCCAAGTTCATTGTATGCAGCGCAAATATTGTTGTAAGCAATCACACTTTTTTTATTTATTTCTATTACTTTTTTGTAAGTACTTATAGAAAGGTCAAAATTCTCTGACATATAATATAAATATCCAAGGTCTAAATAATTTACTTCACTTGGAGAATGCTTAACCAGGGTTTCAGCAGCTGCTATTTCTTTATCTTGTTTTTCTTTTCCATAAACAGACACAGCCAGGTTGTTGGTTGCAAGTTGGTCACCCTTATTAATTTCCAGTGCCTTCTTACCTGCAGCAATAGCTTTGGTCCATTTTCCTAGCATATTGTAAGCACAGCAAAGATTGTTATAAGAAGAATAACTTAGTGCATTCAATGTAATGGCTTTTTGTGCAGCTGTGACGCATTCATTGTACATCGCATTCATGTAATAATGATAGCTTAAATTGATATAATTATCTTCTGTAGGATTTGTTTTAATAAGATCAAGTGCCGATTGTAATTTTATCAATGACGAATCCTGTGGTACAACTGTGTTTGCAGACAAATTTTTTGCGGGTTGGCAGGCATAAACATCTTCAGCATTGATATAATGAACAAGATAACACAATGGCAGAACAATTAGAATTGAAATAATCGATTTTAAAAGTAAATGTTTTTTTGTTTTTAATTTGTTTTCAATTTTTTTCATGAGGTTTGTTTTATAAAATATGGATGGGAGATAATAATATATAAAATTAACAATAAAAACGAGACCGAAGGGATTTTAAATGAATATGCTATCAATTACTACAATATCGTCTCCTTTGCAATGAACGATTTGAGTGATATTATCAGGATGCTGCTTTATCTTACCTAAATATCCTGTTAACTCAAATAAGATTATTCTTGTTTTATTTTTTCAATTTGTCTTCAGCAACCTTCAGATTATTTTTTGCCAGTAAAAAAGTAGAATCAATTTTAAGTGCAGTTTCGCAATATTCTTTCGCTTCCTTATATTTTCCGAGCTCGTTGCTTGCCGAACAAAGATTATTATACGTCACAATATTTTTAGGATTATACTTTATTGCACTTTTATATGAAGTTATGGCAAGTTCGAATTTCCTTGCAGCATAGTACAAATTTCCAAGACTCAGATAATTTGCCTCATTAGGAGTTTTCTTCACCAGAGCTTCTGCATCAGCAATGTCTCGAAGTTGTTTTGCTTTGCCATCTGTTGATACCTTCAGATTGTTAGTTGCCAACGGATCTCCCGGTTGAATTTCAAGTGCCTTCTTTCCTGCAGCTATAGCTTCATCCCAGTATGCAAGCATATTATATGCGGAACAAATATTATTATACGCAGAATAACTTTTAGGATTATATGTCAGCGCTGTCTGTGCAGCCTGTGCGCATTCCAGGTACTTCCCACAATTGTAATAAACAAGACTCAGGCTTATATAATTCCCTTCATTCGGACTGAATTTTGCCAGGTCAATAGCTGCCTGAATTTTAATCTGTACCGAATCAACAACTGCCTTTTTAACTGCTATAGTATCAGATTTTGTTGCAGTCATTTTTGGTTTAACAACTGCCAGATAATACATCAGGTATAGTAAAGGAACTACAATAAAAACTGCAAGGATATAACTTACCAGCTTCACATTGTCAGCTTTTTTAGCAGGTTTTGCTTTGACTTCTGCTTTGTTAACGGGCTTTTTCATAGCGTTGTGGGATACACAAATTTTAATAACTTTGTTGCTAAAATTACAAATTTTATTAATGAGAATATTGTTCAAGAATAATTTGATGTCGTATTGAATTTTATTTTTGTAAAATTTATCATTTATTTTTTATGAAAAGTATGTTATCAGACAAGTTCCGGTTTTATTTACTTTGCCTGCTTTTGCTTGCAGGGCTTATCTTCACTTATTCAAATCATTTCAATAATCCTTTTCATTTTGATGATGATCATACAATTGTAAACAATGTATGGGTGAAAGACATAAAGAATATTCCAAAATTTTTTACAGATGCCACCACATCAAGTTCACTTCCTCAGAACCAGTCATACAGACCGGGAGTAACAACGTTAAACACCATCGATTATGCTATTGCACAAAAAGATCCCTTCAATATTGGCAACAATGATTTGTATCCTACTGATAAAGGGCTGAAACCTTTTTATTTTCATCTTGACATTTTTATATGCTTTATATTACAAGCTATTTTGATGTTTCTTCTTATTTACAAAACATTAAACCAAACAATAAATCACAGATGGAATAAGTATTTCGCTTTATTCATAGTTGCTCTATACAGTTTCCATACTGCTATGGCAGAGACTGTGAATTATATCATTTCAAGATCCGATGGTTTCTCAACACTGATGGTATTGCTGGCTTTTGTAATTTTTATTTATTTTCCAAAGAAAAGAAAATTTCAATTTTACCTGATCCCTTATATTCTGGGTTTTCTTGTTAAAGAACCTGCCCTGATGTTTGGGCCCATTCTTTTCTTTTATATTTTGCTGATTGAAAAGCAGACTGATCTTTCAAAATTATTTCTAAAAGAAAACTTGGCAAAGGTAATCAGCTCATTTAAGTCTGTCATAATTCCTTTATTTGTTGGGATATTACTATATCTACTCAATAAACGAATGCAACCTGAAACATTCTTTACTGCAATAATTTCACCATGGCACTATCTTATAACGCAACCATTTGTAATTGTTCAATACGTTAAAACATTTTTACTTCCGACAGAACTATCTGCTGATACAGATTGGCAGCCGCTTACAACAATTTTAGATATTCGATTTTTTATGGGTGTAATGTTTATTGTTGGATTGGTATGGGCTGCATTCAGATTCTCAAGAAAAGCAATTTTTCGTCCTGTCTCTTTTGGGATTTTCTGGTTTTTCCTTGCATTACTACCTACTTCAAGCATCATTCCACTTTCTGAAGTGCTTAATGACCATAGGATATATTTTCCATACATAGGACTGGCGCTTTCTCTGTCAATCCTTCTAATATATGTTATAATTCTTAGAGATGAAAAAAAGTTTCTTTCTACAACCTGGATGAAAGTTCTCACAGGATTATTAATTATTGGAGTATTAAGCGGACATGCTTACAGTGCCCACCAGCGTAACAAAGTATGGAGCTCCTATGAATCTCTATGGCTGGATGTTGTCAAAAAAAGTCCTGAAAATGGCAGAGGCCTAATGAATTATGCACTTTCGCAAATGAGGAAGGGAAATTATCCGATAGCAAAAGAATATTTCGAAAAAGCATTAGTACTTTCTCCAAATTATTCTTTGATTCATATTAACCTGGGAGTATTGCACAATGCGTTAAACGATCCACAGGGCGCGGAAAAATATTTCAAAAATGCCATCGCTATTGGATCATACATTGATCAGGCATACTATTATTATGGGAATTTTCTGTACCAGCAAAAAAGATACGATGAAGCAACGCAGATGTTAAAAAACTCAATTGCCAATAATCCTGCATATACCGATTCGCGGTTCACCCTGATGGCGTTATATAACGATACAGAGGATTGGGGTAACCTGAATAAATTAGCTGAAGAAACATTGAAGTACTTTCCTGATAATGCAAGATGCCTGGCGTATATAGATGCAGCAAAAAATAAAAAAACAAAATTGGATGTTGCAATTGAAACTGCAAAGAAAAGTCCAACCGCGGATAATTATCTTAATCTGAGCCTGAAATATTATGAAGCAGGATTGTTTAATGAATGCATTGAAGCATGTAAGGAAGCTTTAAAAATTAAACCTGACTTTGCACTTGCATACAATAATATGTGCTCAGCTTATAATGAACTCAAAATGTATGATAAAGCCATAGAAGCATGCAATAAAGCAATTGCCATACAACCTGATTATGAACTGGCAAAAAATAATCTTGCTTATGCAAAGAGTCAAATTAATAAATAAGTAAACTTTCTACTGCATAAGAAAACGTTATTGAGAGGTAAATTGAAATTTATAAAAAAAAATTCTGATACCAAGTGAAAATGGATTAACATTAGTTCAGGTTTTTTCTCTTTTTGAATATAAACATACTTGCTTTAAATACAGACCAAAACCTTTTCAGTCCTCCTTTTCCGAAGAAACTTAAGAAGTATCGTATAAGAATATGTAGTCTAAAATAGAACCTCCGATATATTTCGCGATGCTTTTTTAGTAATATTTCTTTTGTCAATCCGGTTGGAACAAATACCGGGCGCCAGCAATTAAATTCGGCCCAATTTGTTTTATCAATTGTTCCGTATTTTTCAGCTTCAGCATATTGCTGAGATCCAGGAATTGGAGTATTGATTGTAACAACAATATCGTCCAATTTAAGATCACATGCAAGTTTTATGGTTTTGTCAATTGTAATCAAAGTTTCTGTAGGATGACCAATAATAAAGAAACCCTTTGTTTTAATTTTCAAGTGCCTGCACCAGGAAATAACCTCCCTGGCCTTTTCCAGGGAAATATTTTTTTTAATAATCTTTAGAATCTTCTCATCACCGGATTCAATACCAAATGAAATATGCCAGCATCCATTTGATTTAAGAAACTTCAGAAACTCATAATCCGTGTTATTGATACGGCTCATGCATGTCCAGTAAAAATGTATATTTTCCGACTTTAGTAAATCAAAAAGTTTATAAATACGATTTTTATTAGTAAGGAAAGTATCATCTACGAAAGCAATTTCGCGTACTCCATACTTTTCACGAAGAAATTTTATTTCCTCTACAATATCCTCTGCTGAGCGTTCTCTGTATTTTCGTCCAAAAATATTGTTATCACAAAAGGTACATTGATTCGGGCACCCCCTGCTTGTAATCATATTTATAACAGGTAGTGTTTTATAATTTGATGGAGGAGGTGAGTATAAACGAAAATCATTTATTAAATCAAATGCAGGAAAAGGAAGCGAATCAAGGTTTGCAATATACGGTCGAGCAGGAGTTATCTGAAGTTCATTTCCAGTTCTGAAAGCGATCCCTTGCACATCCTGCAAGTTTGAATTGTTATTAAGGGTTTGCAATAATTCAATAAGTGTAAACTCTCCTTCACGTAGCACGCCATAATCAAATTCATTGAACGACATTGCGTGTTCCGGGTTAGATGTTATGTGAGGCCCTCCAATGATAATGGTTATCTCATTAAATTGTTGTTTAATTTCACTTGCAACCTCAACTGCACGATGGAAAGCAACTGTAGTTGAACTGATACCAATAAATTTAGGTTTGAAGATTTGAATTTCATCAAGGATCTGCTGTGTGCTTAATTTAAGTGCTTCAGCATCGCTGACTTTAACTTCATAATCATTTTGCCGGAGATATGAAGCAAGATAATATATTCCTAGAGGTATCTGCTCTCCGCCGGCATTTCCGATTTCAGACGAATATCTCTCTTGTTTGGAAATTGGAGGATAAAGGAGATATATCCTGTTCTTTTCAAGCATAACTCTAACTTTTCTATTTAAATTTAACTTTATATTTAACGTGTAAAATTACCGTTTTTCATAATATAAAAATTATAATCTAAATCATTTCCATTTCCAACAATGTATTTAAATAAACTATAGAAATTGGCCGGAGTGGAAAAAAAGCAAAAAGGATTTACAAGGAAGCCCTGAAGTCAGGCAAAATTGCATGTAAAAAAATAACAAACTATTGTTATGAAATGACAATAGTTAATTCATTAAGCATTTCTGTTTGAGTTTTTCTTATTCTTTGCAATTCAAAAGATTAAAATTAATTGCCAAGATAAAATTGTATATTTGTTTTAAAATTATCCGTTTATCAATTCTATTTGATTTATTTTACTGAACAAGCTCTTGAAATTAATTTATTTTAAAGCTTATCAAATCTGGTTTGCAAAAAAGGAGTGTAACGTAATTTGTGAATTTATGAATACCGTCGCTGAAGCAAAAATAAAATTCAAAAAAGCAATTAATAAAATTCTTAGTGACAATAAATATAATGATCTCTTAGATGAAGCTGCATTGCCTGCCTATGCACAAAATAATTTTTTTATTGATTATATTTTCTGGAATAGAATAAAAACCACATCAAAACTTTTGTCTAAAAGGAAAAATGGTAAAATGGAAATTCTTGACTTTGGTTGTGGCACAGGAGTTTTATCTTATATTTTAGCTATGGATTCGTTTGATGTAACTTCTAATGATATTGAATTTAAGCCCTTACAATTAATTAAGAACCACATCGAATTCCCTGATAAAATTGAATTTATTCATAGTGATATTTTCGAAACAGATATTATAAATAAACAATTTGATGCCATTGTAGCCCTTGACGTTCTTGAACATTTTGAAGATATTGATAAATACATTTTGGTTTTTAAAAAAATGCTTAAACCTTCAGGAATAATAATTGTTTCGGGCCCAACAGAAAATTTTTTATACAAGATAGGCAGAAAGTTAGCTGGTGATAGATTTACTGGAAATTACCATGTTTCAAATATTGATACCATAAAAAATAAATTCTCTGTTCATATGAAAACACGAATAATTAAAAAAATTATTTGGCCTTTTACTTTTTTCAAAATTTTTATTGCATATAAATAAAAACCGGTTGATCTGATTCAGTGAAATTTCTCAAAAAATAAAACCAGTCTGGAACAGAAAACACAAAATAAAATTCTCTATTCTTTTATCTCATTCTTTGCACTCTTGATAGTGCGTAGCAATAGCCCTGATATTTAGCTTGCAGATGGGGCCGCTCACCTTTCTTCCAATAAAGTATTTGCTTAAGATCTTCGCTTCTTTGTATTTTTCAATATGAACTTCTGTCATTCTCCGATTTGGTTTCTTTCTTTTCCATTTCTTGGTCTTTTAATTTATTATCAAGCAATGCTAACTTCTGGGCTAATTCCTTATTATTTGTTTGAAGCTTTGAAACCACAACGGAAAGATGCAGGAGATAAATCAGGATTGCAAATATTGCCGCCATAAATACCAAGTTGGGGGCATCGAATACTCCGAGTAATTTGGCCATCACGCCTAGCCCATCGCGCCAGATAGAAAACAATATTAGCATAAGTGCACCAAAGACCCACACAAAAGAATACTCTTCCCTAAGCTTTCCTTTTATAATCAGTCTCCCGATATAAAAAAGAAAAGCAAGGCTCAGGGTAATAGATATAATTTGAATTTTAAAGGGAACTACATTATCCATGGCAGTTTATTTTAGTTTTTTGTTTCTGTATCTTATATATGTAAATAAAATTGCAACACTAACTTTCAGCATATAATATAATGAATTAAACATCCTGATGGATGAAACTCCTCCCTGTCGTTCCCGCATTTCAACAGCAACCTCTCCAATTTTTAAATGGTGACGGTGGTATAATATAATTGATTCAGGTTCGGGGTACTCATCAGGATAATTTTCACAAACAATTGAAAGTGTTTTTTGGTTAATGATCCTGAATCCCGATGTGCTGTCTGTTATTGTAATTCCGCAGAACAACCGAATTACATGCCTGAAAAAATTAATTCCCATTCGTCTTGAAAAGGTAGATTTAAAGCCACTCTTTTCAATGAAACGCGATCCGATAACAATATCAAGTTCAGCTTCGACTATTTTCTTCACAAGTTTCGGGATCTCTGAAGGCGGGTGCTGTCCGTCGCCATCCACCTGCATTGCATAATCAAATCCATTTTCAAAAGCATATATAAATCCCGTCTGCACTGCACCTCCAATACCAAGATTTACCGGCAGATCAAGCAAAACACAATTCAGTTTCCTGACAATATCGCATGTGCCATCCTTTGAACAATCGTTTACAACAACAACTGTTATTGTAAAATCTTTCCCAAGATCAAGTGCGTTGATATTGCTGACAACACCAACAATTGCCTTTTCCTCGTTGTAGGCAGGGACTATAACAGCAATTTTTCTTATCATTTGCACTTACCAGATTATGAGGTGTAAAAATACCATTTTTGTTTTAATATATCAAAGAAGCCTTTTCACATCTCAAATATTAATTTTATTAAACTTTCTCCGGAATTAAAAAACTCAAATTATTTTATCGCTTTTTTAAAATAATATCTTAAAATCGTTTAAACGGTCATATTATATGCAGTATCGAACATATTCTAAATATTAGCTATGAAATATTTCATTCAATGTTTTTTGATGCTGATTTTGACCCAAACTTTTTAAAGTATTTCAAGGTTTTTTTGTTAAAAATTTTATATTTGCATAAGAAATGAAAAAAAATAATTATATATTTACGTTTAGAATTAAATGCATTAATAAAGGAAAAAATAAATGAAATCGAAGGTTGACAGTTCACTGAAGGAGTTATTGAAGAAAATTTTCGGTTTTGATTCATTTAAAGGGGATCAGGAAGCTATCATTAAAAATGTGCTGGCAGGTAAAGATACATTTGTTATCATGCCTACCGGTGGTGGGAAATCTATGTGTTATCAGTTACCTGCATTGATCAGCAAAGGAACTGCAATTATTGTTTCCCCGCTCATTTCACTGATGAAAAATCAGGTAGATGCAATTCGAAATTTTGGTGCGGATGAAGGCATTGCACATTTTCTGAACTCTTCATTATCAAAGCAGGAAATAATGCAGGTTAAAACTGACTTGTCTGCTGGCAAAACAAAACTGCTCTATGTTGCCCCTGAATCACTAACCAAAGATGACAATGTTGATTTTCTTAAAGAAATAAATATTTCTTTTTTCGCGATTGATGAAGCACATTGCATTTCGGAATGGGGACATGATTTTCGTCCTGAATACCGCAGGCTGCGCCCGATAATAGAAGCCATTGAAAAAAAGGTTCCTATTATTGCGCTTACTGCAACAGCTACACCTAAGGTACAGCTTGATATTCAGAAGAACCTGAATATGATGACAGCCTCTATTTTTAAATCCTCTTTCAACAGGCCCAATCTTTATTATGAAGTAAGGCCAAAGCTGGAAGATGTGAATAAAGAGGTGATCAAGTATGTAAAATCCCATCACGGAAAATCAGGAATCATATATTGTCTTAGCAGGAAAAAAGTTGAAGAACTTGCCGAAACCCTGCAGGTAAATGGCATTAAAGCATTGCCATATCACGCTGGCCTTGATTCTCAAACACGCGTAATTAACCAGGATAAATTCCTGATGGAAGAAGTTGATGTAATTGTTGCCACTATTGCATTCGGCATGGGCATTGATAAACCCGATGTGCGTTTTGTGATTCATTACGACATGCCCAAAAGCCTCGAAGGTTATTACCAGGAAACTGGCCGCTCAGGCAGGGATGACGGTGAAGGGAATTGCATTGCATTTTACAGTTATGAGGACATTCAGAAACTGGAAAAATTCATGAAAGGCAAACCGGTTGCTGAACAGGAAATAGGCGGACATCTTTTACTAGAAGTAGTTTCTTATGCGGAATCATCTGTTTGCCGCAGAAAACAACTGCTGCATTACTTTGGAGAAGTTTACCCAGATGATAACTGCCAGAACTGCGACAACTGCCTGCATCCGAAAACAAAATTCGAAGCGAAAGAATATGTTGTGACATTGCTTGAAACAGTAATAGCAATAAAACAACTTTACAAAGCAAAACATGTTATCAATGTGCTGATCGGGAAAAACTCCGCCACCATTAAAGCATGCAAACATAACAAACTGGAAATATTTGGCAAAGGCTCTGACAAAGACGAAAGATTCTGGAACTCTATTATCCGGCAGACTTTAATTGAACGCCTGTTGCTGAAAGATATTGATAATTATGGCCTGTTAAAGATCAGTAAAGAAGGCGAGGAATTTCTTGATGATCCTTATTCCATCATGATGACTCTTGACCATGATTATGAAAATACAGCTGATGATGAATTCTTCAATGCCGGCGGGCAAAAGACAAGTGCTACCGATAAAGTGCTTTTTGCACTGTTGAAAGATCTTCGTAAAGAAATTGCGAAAAAGCAAAACCTGCCTCCTTTTGTAATCTTCCAGGATCCTTCGCTTGAAGATATGGCTATACAGTATCCGATAACCGTTGAAGAACTCAAACAGATTACGGGTGTTGGATCAGGAAAAGCTTCTAAATTCGGTAAAGACTTTGTTGAACTGATTGCAAAATATGTTGAAGAAAATGAGATTGAACGACCTATCGATTTGGTTGTAAAATCCGTTGTGAACAAATCAGGAATCAAGGTTTATATTATTCAGAATATTGACAGAAAAATTTCACTTGAAGATATCGCTCAGGCAAAAGGTCTTACGTTTGCCGACCTGCTCTCAGAAATTGAAAGTATTGTAGCTTCAGGAACTAAAATCGATATCAATTATTACATCAATGAATCAATTGATAAAGATAACCAGGAGGAAATTTTCGAATATTTTAAACAAGCAGATTCCGATTCCATCGAAGATGCACTTGTTGAACTTGGCGAAGATTTGTATACTGCAGATGAAGTGCGAATGGTACGTATAAAATTCATGTCAGAAATGGGAAACTAATTTCTCTCCCCTTCTGCTCGCGTTTAGATAAAATTTAGAGATTCTTTAAATTTTTATTGATTTTCAACATTGCCCAGACCTTGAAGGGTTTGTTGAAAATCAATTTACCGGCCAACCAGCAAGACAGGCACTCCTTAAGGATGGGGCAATAATTTGATTTTCTTAATGCTTCTACCGACCTGTAAATGATTTTAACATCAGTTACAGGTATTTGTTTATTTTTGCATCATAAACAAATAAAAACATGGAAAACGAAAATTTTACAAGCAATAGTCCTATCCCCGAAGAAGTAAAAAATGAAACACAGGAAAAATCCTGCGAACATAAAAAATGCAGATGTTGCTTAAACCTTATCCTGAACATCATTTCACTTACTGGTGTTATTGTACTTCTTGTGCTTTATTTCATAGGACACTCCGGTTCTCAACCAACAAAAAAATCAAATAATTCATCCTTATATATTGGCTTTGTGAATTCCGATACTGTTATGGCAAACTATTCACTTGTAAAAAATATTAAAGATTCTCTTGTTGCCAAACAAACCAAGGCTGAAGCTGATTTCGCTGCACAATCGAAAATTTTTGAAGCATTGGTTACCAAATACCAGAAAGACCTAAAAGCAAATACCCTTACTATTGAGCAGGCGCAGAATACCGAAAAAATCCTGACACAAAAACAGGAAAGCCTTTTAGCGTTAAAAGATGAACTTTCCCAGAAACTTGCCGAAGAAGAACTGGCGATGAATACCACGCTTACTGATTCTATTATAAATTATTTGAAACGTTATAACCGCACACATAATTACGATTATATTCTTGGTTTTTCCAAAGGTAGCGGTATCCTGGTGGCAAACGACAGCCTGGACCTTACAAAGGAAGTCCTTGATGGTCTTAATAAAGAATACGAAAATGAAAAATAGGTGAACATTTCTATATGAAAAAAATAATTTGTTTTTTAATTTGCATCATGCTGCTTTCCGCTTGTAACAAAGCAAAAAAAGTAGTTGAAGAAACCTATGCTAACGGCGACCCAAAAGTTGAAAAATACTATAAAGGTGAAGGAGCCTCTAAAGAAATGGTGAAGGAAGTGAGGTATTATTCCAACAAGCAAAAGCAGATGGAAGGAGAATACAAGAACAGTAAAAGAAATGGCGATTGGGTGTATTATTATGAGAATGGAAATAAATGGAGTGAAGGTTCTTTTACTGATGGCCTTGATGATGATACCAGGACCGTGTATTATGAAAATGGGGAAATACGCTACCAGGGTGAATACGATAAAGGCAAGCAGGTTGGCATATGGAAATTTTATGATGAAACTGGTAAGCTGTTAAAAGAAATAGATTTTGATAAAACTCCAGCTACAGACAGTACTAAATATCTGAATTAATCAGGAAGTGTGATCGGCTATTATTAGCCATTTCCCTTTAGTCTTTTTCCATAGTAATGAAAAGTAACCCGACAAATTATCCTTGTCGCGCTCAAGTTTCCAGCTTCCGGTTACCATAATCATTTTGCATTTTATTTTCTTCATTCTGATTTCCGCAAAAATTAATTTTCCCATTGCCGCCTTGTCAGGATATACTTTTTTATAATGATCCAGTGTGGTTTTCCAACCATATGTTATTCCAGACTTCCCAATGAACTTCAGCGAATCGGAATTCCAGTAATAAGCCATATACCCTTCAATGTTGCCATCGTTCCATGCAGCTTCCTGCGCTTTAAGTGAATTTAAAATTATCTGCATGTGCCGTGCTGATTGTGAGAATACAAAAGCGTGAAATAGCAGAAACAGAATGATAATTGAAAATCTGAATTTCATAAAAAAGGATTTGAAAGCAAACTTAAGAAATAGAGAGGATTATTGAACAACAATTTTTTCAATATGTTTTTCGGTGTCATCAGAGATGATTACATAATAAACACCTTTAGGAATAGATTCGTCAATGGTAACTGATGATGATCCATTTGCTGTATATTCAGAAAATTTTTGTCCGGATAATGAGTAAACTGCTACAGTATAATTGTCGTTGCTGTTAAGGGGAACAAACTGTATGCTTTCACCCGTTTTAACTGGATTTGGGAACACTGAGAAACCTGTTTCTTCAGGAGCGAATCTTACAACTTTAATTTCCGAATAATCAAATCTTCCATCAAAGTCAGTTTGTTTAATTCTGTAAAAACTTACTCCGTTTATTGGATCAACATCCTTGAAGCTATATTCCAGCGTGGTATTGCTGTTGCCTGCTCCATTTAAAGTAGATAAAGCTTCAAAAGAAGTTCCGTCAGTAGACCTTTCAATAGTAAAGAAATCGTTGTTTGTTTCGCTTGCTGTTTTCCAGGAAACATCAATATGATCATTATCACTTGCAGCATTTACATTCAAAAATTCAACAGGCATTGCACCACCATACTTAACATTGTTTATCTGGATATCGCCATCTTTTATCTGCCAGAAATTAGTCTTACTGTTATTTTGTAATGCGATTCTGAATCTGAAATTATCAGTTTTTGCAACTTTCATTGAATCTGTATAAATGAAAACACATGAAACTGTATTGCCATCATACTTCCTAGCTTGCCTGTATGTTCCACCATTTATCTGCTGATGAATATATGCATTATCATCAGGATTAAGGTTTCCACTCTGGTTTATTCTAATTGTAAAAGATACCATGATTGAATCACCGGTACCAGCATCTGGATCTGGATAAAACACTGGTGTGAATAAAATACAGGAATCATTCTTTACTTCCCATTGTGCAGGGTTTACAGAGCCACAGGTTGTGGTATAGGTTGTAGGATCTTTGAAGTTCAGAGTGTATGATTGAGCTGAAATATTTGTTATGAAAATAAGCAGAAAAAGAGGAAATAAAGCAACCTTGATTGTCCTGATAAAATTTATGTTTAAGGAAATCTTCATTGCTTGTATATATTGATCTTGTTTCTGCAGTTAAGTTACGGCTTAAACAGACCAATGTCAATCGTTTTAGATGAAGAAACCATCAATGATATCTATTCTTATGCAAACAGAATATTTTTATCGACAAACAACAATATTTAAAAGCTCAAAAACACTTTCTTATAAAACATCTTTAATTTACTGTTTCTTTTCGGAATTATTACTCTGGAAATCAGGGAAGGGAGAGGATACTATTCATTTACTAAAAATCTTTCAACAAATGTATTCGAGGACGAACTAATGATCATATAATAAATTCCTGCTTGCAACTCTTCTTTGACTTCAAATGCGGAGTTCCCATTTGCAGTATACTCAGAAACTGGTTTTCCAGTTGTTGAAAAAACAACTACATTATAATTGTCATTGCTGTTTAATGGAATAATCTGCATGCTTTCCCCTGACTTCACGGGATTTGGGAACACAGAATAACCTGTTTCTTCAGGAGCGAAACGTACAACTTTAATTTCAGAATAGTCAAATTTTCCATCAAAGTCAGTCTGTTTAATTCTGTAAAAACTTACTCCATTTATTGGATCAACATCCTTGAAGTCATATTTCAGTGTGGTATTGCTGTTACCTGCCCCATTTATTGTTGCTATCGTTTCAAAAGATATTCCATCAGTGGATCTTTCAATAGTAAAAAAATCGTTATTTGTTTCGCTTGCTGTTTTCCAGGAAATATCAACATGGTCATTATCACTTGCTGCATTTACATTCAGAAATTCAACAGGCATTGTACCGCCATAAGTTACATTGTTTACCTGGATATCACCATCCTTTATTTGCCAGAAATTAGTTTTACTGTTATTTTGCAATGCTATTCTGAATCTGAAATTATCTGTTTTAGAAAGTTTCATAGAATCGGAATAGATAAAAACACAAGAAACTGTATTACCGTTGTATTTCTCAACCAAATCCCATGAGCCACTATTAATTTGTTTATGAATATACGCATTATCGTCAGGATTAAGGTTGCCACTCTGGTTTATTCTTATTGTAAAAGTTACCATAATTGAATCTTCTGCACCTGCATCAGGATAAAGAACCGGGGTATATAAAATACATGAATCATTCTTTACTTCCCACTGTGCCGGATTAACTGTGCCGCAAGTTACGGAGTATGTAGCAGGATCCTTATAATTCAAAGTATATGACTGTCCTGAAATTTTGGTTAGGAGGGTGAGCAATATAAAAGGTAATAAACTAAACTTGGTTGCCCTTAGTAATAATGTGTCAAAAGTTAGCCCTCATCGTTTGAATTTTTATACTCTGTTTCTGTACTATAAAGTTACGACATTTTAAGGCAATGCCATCAACCCGAATCTGACAATCGACGAAAGTATTATATTTTTATGCAAACAATATATTTAATTATACGTATTAGGTATTAATATCGACGCGATTATAGCGCAATAATAAAATATTATTATTACCACTCAGGAAAGAACTCCTGGATATCACGCCTGTCGCGCTTGGTTGGCCGGCCTGCTCCTCTTTCTCTCTTCACAAAACCACCATCTTTCATCAGTTGCAGTTTCTGATATTCTTCCGGAGGTGTAAGGTCCTCCATAAAATTCATGACAAGCTTAGCAGAAATGCGATTTGGGGGAAAAGATATTACACGGACAGTTTTGGTAATTGGTCCCTGCTTTAATTGTAAAATATCACCGGATTTTATTTCTCTTGAAGGTTTTACTGATTGCTCATTCATTGAAATCTTTCCTGTGCGGCATGCTTCCGAAGCAAGTGATCGTGTTTTATACAACCTCACTGCCCAAAGCCATTTATCGATACGCAGACCGGTTTCCACTTTTATTTCTGCCTGAAGAATATCTGTATAGGAACACCGGAGAAATCAAATTTTTCCCGGAGTTTATTTTCAATAAAGCGCCTGTATGGGTCGCGGATATACTGAGGAAGGTTGCAGAAAAATGCAAAAGTAGGTGCATGGGTTGGTAACTGTGTAATGAATTTAATTTTGATATATTTTCCTTTTATTGCAGGGGGCGGGTTATTTGTTACAATAGGAAGCATTACTTCATTCAGCACAGATGTGGCTATTCTTTGAACCCTGTTCTTGTAAACCTGGTTGGCTGTTTCCAAAGCTTTCAAAATTCGTTGTTTATTGAGTGCGGAAATAAAAAGAATCGGGATATCAGTAAATGGAGCTATCAGTTTTTTAATATCCTCTTCATAATCCCTGGCCGAGTTTGTATCCCTCTCAACCAGATCCCATTTATTGACAAGAATTACAATTCCCTTTTTATTTTTCTCAGCAAGATGAAGAATATTCATATCCTGGGACTCAAGACCCTGAGTTGCATCAATCATCAGCAAGCATACGTCGCTGCTTTCAATTGCCCGTATAGAACGCATTACCGAATAAAACTCAATATCTTCGTGGACCTTTGTCTTTTTCCTTAATCCGGCAGTATCCACCAGGATAAAATCAAGGCCAAAACGGTTGTAACGTGTGAATATAGAATCGCGGGTTGTTCCTGCAATAGGTGTTACAATATGCCTGTCTTCATCAAGCAAAGAATTTATAAGTGATGATTTTCCCACATTGGGCCTTCCGATTACAGCAAATTTAGGAAGGTCAGAAAATTCATCAGGTTCTACATCTTCAAATTCTTTAACAACATCATCAAGCAAATCTCCCGTACCTGAACCGCTGATAGCAGAGATGCAATAAACTTCTCCAAGCCCCAACTTGTAGAATTCGGCAGAGGCAGGAATATTATTATTTGAATCAACTTTATTGGCAACAAGAAATGTTTTTTTCTTGGATCTTCTCAAAAGGTTGGCAACATCTTTATCCATATCCGTTACACCTTCCTTCACATCAACAAGGAAAAGGATTACATTTGCTTCACCAATAGCCAGGTCAACCTGCTTACGGATTTCCTCTTCAAAAACATCTTCTGAACCTATCACATAACCGCCTGTATCAATTACTGAAAATTCCTTGCCATTCCAATCGGCAGTTGCATAATGGCGGTCGCGGGTAACACCACTGGTAGCATCGACAATAGCCTGCCTGCTCTCAACCAGGCGATTGAAAAAAGTTGATTTACCTACATTTGGTCTTCCGACTATTGCTACAATATTGCTCATATTTCCTAAAAATAAAGGATTGCAAAGGTACTGCTTTTTTTCCTCAATTATTTATTTGAAAATGTACCCGAATTTTTTAAGCTGGTTTTCGTTGTTTCGCCAGTCTTTACTGACCTTCACGAACAATTCAAGGAATACCTTTTTTCCAAGAAATTCTTCAATATCCTTGCGTGCCTGCGTTCCCACCTTTTTGAGTGCTTCTCCTTTGTTCCCGATAAGTATTCCTTTTTGCGTATCACGGGATACATAGATGATGGAACGAATCTTAACAATAGTCTCCTCATCTTTAAATGTGTCGATCTCAACTTCTGTGCAGTAAGGAATTTCCTGCGAATAATTAAGAAATATTTTTTCCCTGATCATTTCCGCAACAAAGAATTTCTCAGGCCTGTCGGTAAGTTCTTCTTTTGGGAAAAAAGGAGGATTTTCAGGCAGGCTCGCAAGTATCCAATCGAAAACTTTTTCAATATTGAATTTATGCAAGGCTGAAACCGGCATCACTTCTGCCTTTGGAAGGCGTTCGTTCCATTCAGCAATAAGTTTCTCAACCTTATCCTGATCGGACAAGTCGATTTTATTAATGAGGACACAGGTTGGAATTTCGCATTTATTAAGCTTTTCCAGTACCTGTTCATTTGTGAACTTTTCACCAACTTCGGTAACCAGCAAAAAAAGATCGGCATCCTGAAAGGCGCTATCAACAAACTTCATCATAGATTCATGCAATTTATAATGAGGTTCAAGCATTCCCGGGGTATCAGAAAAAACAAGCTGATAATCATCAGCGCTTACAATACCCATGATGCGGTGCCTAGTGGTCTGGGCTTTCGGGGTGATGATGGAAAGTTTTTCACCAATAAGTGCGTTCATCAATGTAGACTTACCTACATTCGGATTCCCAATAATATTAATGAAACCGGCTTTGTGTGTCATAATTTAAAATATAATGCAAAGGTAAGGAAAAAGACTCACAACCGATCTGATTTGCAGCAACAAAGAATGTAGCATTATTGTTTTATTGAAAGTATCTGCAGTGGAATATCTCCGTTTGCTTGATGTAATTATTACTACGCCCCAATGCTAAAGCTATTTTGGTATTAAATAAATTCTGACAAAAAACATCGCTAATTTTTGATTCTTTTTTTGTCAAGGCTTTTGCGCCTTTATCTTTTTCATCAGAAAATTGTGGTGCATTATTGACTCATGCACATTCAGACATATAGCCTACAAGCGAATCCACACCTTTGAAATTTACAATACTGGCATACATTTCAACTGCAATTTCATGCTCTCCTTTGTTATGGTGTGCAAGAAAATGGATGTGCATATTGTTAAGTACTTTACTGAAACAATGTTCAATTTTTTCGAGTACATTATCTTTATCCCTGCCAGCAATAAGATTATTAAAAGTCATGTTTGAAAAATCGGATTGCGGCAGACCAAATATTTCCGCACATTTCTCATTCACAAAATCAAATTTGTTCTTGCTGTATATAAAAACACCTGTTAACGGATTATCAATTAATTCATAAAACTTCTCGTCGTTTTTCTGCTGAATTCTTTCAAGTTTGTCAAAACGCATTTTTATTGAAGACAGGAGTTCGTTAAAGTCAAATGGTTTTGTAATATAATCATCGACACCCAGATTCATTCCAGCTCTGACATCGCCCCTTTCGTCCTGTGTGGTAACGAATATCAACGGAATAGCAGAAGTTGGTTTGATTTTCTGAATGGTATTGTAAAAATCATAACCGTTCATTCGGGGCATCACAATATCGCATAAAATGAGATTTGGTAATTGACTCGTTGCTATCTGCAGGCCTGTGTCACCATCATCAGCCGAAAGAACATTATATCCTTCCACTTCAAGAAAATCACAGATATTCTCTCTCAATATATTATCATTCTCAATTACCAGAATAGTTTTCATAGAATTTCATGTGATACCGTTGCACATATTTCTTTTTATTTTATCAATTTTTCAGATGGCGGTAATTTCAAATGATTCTAATTGTGAACTCTGAACAGGATTATCACATGTCAAATTATTCTGTAATTCATTATTCGCAGATAATTCATATTTTTTTTCAGTCGCACCTAAAATTGTTATCAATTTCTCTGAAGGCCTTACAAACAAAAATGGCCCGTCAATATTTTTACAGTCAATCCATTTATATTTTATCAACTTGCGAACTATTTTGAAAGCAGTGGATTTCGATTTCAGGCAATAAGCAGTTGAGTTGTTTTTGATCATGTGATTGGCAACTATATGATTGATTTCTCTGTACCCTATTTTTTTCATGTTTCCTGGTTTTATAGTTATTGCGCAGTATGAAAGTTCGCATTGTAAATATTCTGATTATTCTTCTCCATTTTGTCTGATGAATAATATGCATTATTACCGTCAGAATCGGTGATGTAACTATAATCGTCAGATGTTGAATTTACAGGAGCTCCCAGATTTTCAGGGGTTGCCCATAAGCCTTCATCATTTTGAGTAGTTGTAAAAATATCATATCCGCCATAGCTGCTATGCCCAACTGAACTGAAACAAAGTGTAGCACCATCCGACATGATGAAAGGGCTTTCCTCGTCTTCATTGGTGTTTATATCTTTGCCAAGGTTGTAAGGTGTGCTCCATTTTCCGTTTGACAATCTTTCAGCTGCCCATATATCTTTTCCACCATATCCACCCGGTCGGTCGCTGATAAAATAAAGTGTGCTGCCATCTGGGCTTAATGTAGGACTGGATTCAATATTTTTTGTATTGATGTTAAGAAGTTGTGGACTGAATACATCATTATTAAAGTCAACACTGTAAATATTATCATCTATGGTTATAAAAATCACATCATAATTCATTACCCTGTTTTCTTCCTTAAATTTTGAATATTCCTTTGCAATGTTTATCGGGGCTGTCCACTCACCTGACGAACTATCAAGTTTTGAAAAATAAAATTGCCTGGTTCCCTCGCCATTATTCCCGTTTTTGAAATCAACATAATAAATTAACCCTGAATTTATCTCAGAAATACAAATTGGAAATTCTAATGATGTTCCATTTATTACTGCGCTAAGTACTTTTACATCCACGAGGGAATGCCCTGATCCTATTTTGGGCAGATTTAGCATTAATGATGGAGAATTAAATGATTTACTAATTTCAATTGTATTTGCTTGTATATTTACAAGAGGTCCCAGTAAACATAAGATGGTAAGAATTGTGATAAACTTTTTCATAGGACTATTATTATTTTATAAGGTTTATTGATTTTTTGGTCTTAATATTTTTTAGGCTACAGAAATTTCGAATGATTTGAATTGAGAATTCTGAGCAGGACTGTCATATATCAAATTCTTTTGTAATTCCGGAACCGCGGACATTTCGAATCTATTTTCAGTTGTTCCGAAAATTGTTATCAATTTCTCTGAAGGCCTGACAAACAAAAACGGACCGTCTATATTTTTACATTCAATCCAGCTGTATTTTATCAGCTTGCGAATTAATTTGAAAGCAATGGATTTCGATTTCATGCAGTAAGCAGTTGATTGGTTTTTGATCACATGATTGGCAACTATATGCCTGATTTCTCTATAACCTATTTTTTTCATTTCAGAATGTTTTAAGTGTTTTGGTGATGTAAAATTACATCTTTGAAGTGGGGCAAAACATCAGCATAAATGGTGATTTTTTTTCAAATTATAATTAGAAGCAGCTAAAAATAGTGAGACAAAAAGTATTCATATAATTCGCAAATAACTATACCAGATGTTTTCCGATTTTGCTTTTACTGAAAGTTGCAGGCGATTCATAAATATGTGTCTGTTTATACTATGAGGAGTTTTATTTGAGGCTACTCTATATTGTATCATAATATTTTGAACAAATGAAATGATGTTTGATATAATTATAAAAATTCCTGCCTTCCGCTAGCCTGGCTGGCAGGCATGTCAGACAAGTATTCCACTGATGGACAAGAATATCTTTCAGCTATAGCAATCCAATAGCTTTTTGTTCAAAACAAAGATAATGTATAGTATATCGGGGTATTTTCTAACCATTAATCAAACTAACGAATAACCTGCTTTTAAGAAGAAACACAGGTATGTATGGTTCTAGGGCTTTTCTATTTTTGTTTAAGAAGATCGAGATTTTTTTTCTGAATAAGAACCTGCCAGCGATGATGATTAATAGTGCGATCATTTTTTTTAGTTTTGAGGGATTACTTTTTTACTTATGTAAAATTACAACTTAGAAGGGGGGCAAATCATCAGCATAAATGACTATTATTTTAAATAATTTAAAACGGGAGTAGCTATAAATAGTGAGGCGAGAAAAATATCAGTAAAAGGAAAAAGAATTTCTAAATCTTCTTACCAGAAATATACACTTTCAACAAAAGCAATCAGTAATTGGTAATCGGTCAGTAAATGTTAATCGGTATGAAATACGAACGATTACTGCCAGCCCTGCCGCCAAGCATGTTTATTGAACACTGATTACAAAATGTATAAATTTATCAGTTTGAAGTAAAATTTATCTAAGTAAAAAAGTTATAATTGCACAAGCCCATTGCGTATGGCATACATCACCAGATCGGCAGTATTTCTGGATTCGGTTTTTGCAATAAGGTTTGCTCGGTGCGAATCAATGGTATGTTTGCTCAAAAACAATTTTTCTGATATTTCGGAAGTCGACAGCCCCTGGCAAATAAACTGCAGCACCTCAAGCTCGCGCTGTGAAAATTTTGATTTGTCAGTATCTTTTCCTGTTGGCAGTTCTATACTTTTACCCGATTTTACTTCCAGAATATTTCCCCTCATGCATTCTTGTCCTTTTATTTTGACAATTGTTCCATACACTTCAATTATAGCAGGGGATTGGTCTTTTTTAAATATTTTTAATTCAGAACTGAAAGAGTTTTGAATCCCTTTAGTACAACGATGAATTTTTTCCAGGGATTCATCATTTTCTTCACCCGATACCATATCTTCGAAACTCATCAAACGTAATTCCTCTTTGCTGTATCCTAGTATCTCTGTAAGTTTTGAATTCGCATAAGTGAATTTATTATCATTGTAAACAAATACGCCTATCATTGGATTGTCAATCAATGCATAGAACTGTTCATCATTCTGGTTTAAAGATCTTTCATGTTTTTCAAGCCTGATCTTTATGATTTTTAACAATTCAGAAAAATGAAAGGGCTTTGTAAGGTAATCATCCGCTCCTAATTGCATGCCCTGACGAATATCATCGCTGTGACTTTTTGCAGTAAGGAAAATGAAAGGAATATTGCTTACGGCTGGAATTTGCTGAAGAGTCCTGCATACTTCAAAACCATCTTTTTTTGGCATTGAAACATCGCTGATAATAAGGTCAGGGATAATTTCGATGGCTTCCTGTATTCCGACAACGCCATTAGTAGCAGAATGTACTTCAAATCCTTCATTTTTCAGAAAATCAACAACTGATTCCAGGATCAATAAATCATCTTCTATAACAAGAATTTTTTTCATTAATTTTAGTACAAAAGTTAAACTATTGCCTCACTAATGCCATTTTTTATTATTACAAATTTAGATTATTCTAATCATTAATTAATAAATTTCATTCTGTTTTTTTAATGTTTTTTTATCAACTCCCTTGAAGGATCTATCAACTATGCTATAAAAAGCCATAGTTAAACCATTAAAACAATATAAAACGAAAACAACAGGTATTAAAATAGAAGTGTCACAGAATTTTTATTTAATAATTCTTGAGGAACAGGGGGAAAAAAATTATTCGTTGCAAAACTATGGTCATTTATCCTTAAAACTATTATAATCGTAAACTTCAGGGCAATGCTATTTATTCAGACTTTTATCTTTAGCAATACTGTCTGCCAACAACTGTACTTTTTCAAGTACTTCATTTTCGTCAATATTCAACACTTTCCGGTTGTCCAATACAATTTTCCCATTTATGATCACAGTATTTACAGCCGATGAATTCATGCTGTAAACAATTGAAGAGTATATATTGTATACCGGATAGATCTCAGGGCGCTTTAAATCTATAATGATAAGGTCGGCCGATTTTCCTTTTTCAAGTGAACCAATCAGCTTATCCATTCCCAGAACTTTGGCGCCGCTGATTGTGGCCATATCTACCACCTGCCGGGCATTCATCACAGTTGGTTCATTTGTGGAAAGTTTATGCAGTAACGCTGCAGTGTACATGGCCTGAAACATGTCAAGATTATTATTGCTTGCAGCGCCATCGGTACCAAGTCCTACTTTTACACCCTGTTTAAGCATTTCCGGAACTGGTGCAACGCCGCTGCATATTTTCATATTGCATTCAGGATTGTGCGCAACACCAGCTTTTTTTTCAAACATTATAGAAACGTCTTCATTGGTCAGGTAAACACAATGTGCTGCAATTACATTACTACTCAGTACACCTAATTGGTTGAGGTATTGAACCGGAGTGCATTTAAATGTTTTTTTAATACTATCAAATTCCCATTTTGTTTCAGCTAAATGAATATTAAATGGTACTTTATATTTATCTGCAAGGGCCCATGCTTCTTTTATAAGTTCCGAAGAACACGTATAAGGAGAATGCACGGAAACACCAACCATTATGATAGAGTCACCTTTCCATTTTTTTATAAGTTTTTCGGTATACGCCAAACCTTCCTTGTAATTTTTTGCGTTGGGTACGGGAAATGAAATTAGCCCTTCATTAACAATAGCGCGCATTCCAATTTCTTTCGCTGCAAGCGCCACTTCATCCTCGTAATAGTAAGAATCATTGAAAATGGTGGTGCCACTTTTTAGCATCTCTATTATTGCGAGTTGAGCTCCCAGTTTTACGTTGCGAGCATTTACATATTTGGCTTCAAGAGGGAACATGTATTTGTAAAGCCATTCGTGTAAGGGTTTATCGTCTGAATAGCCGCGAAATAAGTTCATTGGAACATGTGTGTGCGTATTCACCAGTCCGGGCATTACAAGTTTATTTGTGGCATCGATAGTTCGTAGCGCTGTGTATTTTAATGCAATGGAATCGCTTGGACCAATTTCTAAAATACGCCCTTGTTTTATAACAATAGCCGCGTTATCGAATAGTGAATGACTAGAATCCATAGTAAGGATCTTTGCGTGTTCAATAATAATATCAGCAGAAATAAGGTTTTTATTTTTGTTTTTCGAATTGCATCCTGAAGTAATGCTTAAAATCATTAAGACAGAAAACAAGAAACTGAAATTGTTTTTAGAATTAAATATTATTTTCATTGTTTTTGATATTTCATTAATTGATGAAAGATGTTTTTATCTTTGCGAATGAGAGAAATTGTTATCTCATTAGAAAAAAATTTTGCTAAGCTACAAAATAATTAAAAACAATATCGAATGATCACAAAAATCAAAGAAACTGCGACATTTATTGAAAACTTTTTTGGCGAAAAACCGGAAGTTGGCATTATTCTGGGCACCGGATTGGGTGGCCTGGTGAATGAGATAAAAATTATTAAAGACCTCGACTATCATAAGATTCCAAACTTTCCTGTTTCTACAGTTGAAGGTCATAAAGGACGATTGATTTTTGGAACTTTAGGCGGTAAAAAAGTAGTAGCCATGCAGGGGCGCTTTCATTTTTACGAAGGATATTCGATGCAGGAAGTTACTTTTCCTGTAAGGGTTTTGAAACTGCTTGGAATTAAATATCTTTTTCTTTCCAATGCCAGTGGAGGTTTAAACCCAGAATACAAAGTGGGTGATCTGATGATAATTAAAGATCATCTGAACATGTTTTCTTCAAATCCTCTTACAGGGAAAAACCTTGATGAACTTGGCCCGCGTTTCCCTGATATGAGTGAAGCGTATAATAAAAATTTAATTTCAAAGGCAAAAGAAATTGCGGCATCAAACAATTTTGATGTGAAAGAAGGTGTTTATGTAGGCAGTTCTGGTCCCACTCTTGAAACTCCTGCTGAATACAGGTACTTTAGGATTATTGGTGCTGATGCTACCGGTATGTCTACCGTTCCAGAAGTAATTGTTGCAAATCACATGGGTATCCCATGCTTTGCAATTTCAATTATAACCAATATTGGAATTCAGGAAAAGGTCGAAAAGATTACTACTCACGAAGATGTTCAGGTGGAAGCGTCAAAAGCAGAACCCAAGATGACCATTATAATGAAAAACCTGATTGCCTCACTTGACTGATCTTATAGACTGATATAATTAAAAATGATTAACGTCAATCATTTAGAAACAGGACAAATCTAACTAAGTGGCTAACTTATATTGCTTCAAAAGATAAAAGCAAATTAAGTGAAAGAGCAAAGATTTTCATTTCACTCCCGGATTACTTTAAATTATATTAAGTTTGATACGCATAACATATTTATTAGAATAGAAAATATAATAAGTATAGTGTCAACTTGTTGGTGCGAGCAGCGTAGTCAATTCAATATATTTCCAGGTTTCTATAATTTACAATAACTTTTCATAAATTATAAAATCCATAAAAATTGCAAATGGAAAGAAAACAAATCATCATTATTGGTGGCGGGCCTGCAGGTTTAATGGCCGCAGAAATACTCAGTTCCGTTCATAACGTATGTTTATATGACAAAGAAAAAAACGTCGGGCAGAAATTTCTGTTAGCCGGAAAGGGCGGTTTTAACCTAACCAATAATGTTCAGGGAGAGGAATTAACAAGTAAATATTCGCCATCGGGGTTTATGAACAAAGCATTATCGGATTTCGACACCTTGGCTCTCCGTCAATGGCTTTCCTCGATAGGCATCCCTACCTTTGTTGGTTCCAGTGGCAGGATTTTCCCGGATAAAAGCATCAAGCCAATCGATATTCTGAACAAGATTAGAGCGAAGCTAATGAAGCAGGGCGTTCAGTTTCATACACAGCACGAGTTTGTCGGATTTGATAATAATGGACACATTACCTTTAAAAATCAGGGAAAGGAGATAGTGCTTAAAGCAGATTATATTCTTTTTGCTTTGGGAGGAGCCTCGTGGCCTGAAACAGGTTCAAACGGTTCATGGCGGACTATTTTCGAATCCATGGGTATTGCAACCAACCCTTTTCAATCGTCCAATTGTGGCATTAACATCCGTTGGCCGGAAGCTGTCAGGATAAGTCATGCTGGAAAACCTGTCAAGAATATCAGGCTATTTACCAACGATTTTGAAGTGAAGGGCGAAGTGGTAATTACTGATTACGGTATGGAAGGCAACGCCGTTTATCCCTTGGTACCTGCAATACGTAATATGCTTCACACAAACATACCTGCAATTTTTTATATCGATTTCAAACCATTGAATACCGTTGAGCAGCTTTTGCAGAAAATAAAAGGGAAAGATATTAAGACAAAGGATTATGGTAAATTATTCAATTTAAGTACCGTTCAGCTTGCCATTATAAAAGCCTTCACCAGCAAGGATAGTTTTTTATCGGTTACCGAGTTCATCGGTAGCATAAAGAAACTGGCTATTCAAGTTGACTCATTGAGACCGGTTGAAGAAGCCATTTCAACAATTGGTGGAATCAGCCTGGAAGAAGTAAGAGATGACTTTTCGTTGAAGAAATACCCCTGGATATATGCCATTGGCGAAATGCTCGATTGGGATGCACCTACCGGAGGTTTTCTGTTTCAGGGTTGTTTTTCGATGGGAAATTATGCGGCTAAATCAATATTAGAAAAAAAATAAATCATGTGGTTTATATTGCATCAGGGTTATTTAGGAGGAGTTGGTAAGAATCACAGCAATGATAAATAAATTTGAGTTTTGGTCTTTTTTGTTACTATTTTGTTACTCAAAAAAAGAAAAGCACCGTGTTTACAGTGCTATGCCTTTATTGGTGTTATCACCAACAAAGAATTATCTGTCCGAAGCTTCCACTTACGTTAATCAAGAAAAGAACAATAATAATGGCTAGGATTGTCCGCCAGTTGGCGGACGGACCTTTTGGGTGGGCTTTACAAAGAAAAGTCGCCAATCCTCCGGATTGCCTGATTTTTAGTAATTATTCTTTTAACATAATATTAAAAGTGCATTGGCATGAAAAAACGGCGGGGTCAAGGAATGCGTGAATGAAATTTTGTTTAGAACTCTTGCAAAGTAGCCCGCCAATTCAGGCGGAGATATGACTTTGCAAAGAATTCCACAAAATTTTAGAGAGCGAAGAAGCATCGTTTTTTCTTGATTCTTTGGTTCTTTCTCATCAAGGAGAAAGAACAATAAAATGCTAGGAATGTCCGCCAGTAGGCGGACGGACCTTTGGGGTGACTTTACAAAGAAAAGCCGCCAATCCTCCGGATTGCCTGGTTTTTTTATTCTACGCATTTCTCATACTTCGTATGGAAATGCTGCAAATAAAAAAACCGGCTAAAAGCCGGCTTTTCTTTGTAGCGGGGCTAGGACTCGAACCTAGGACCTTCGGGTTATGAGCCCGACGAGCTACCACTGCTCCACCCCGCAATATGGTTGCAAAAGTAATTATAAAATTTCAATTATAACATTTTTTTATTTTATTTTTTGAAAACTTTCATAATGCTTGGAATCCGAAATAGCATAAATCATGCATAGAGACACACATCTATTAAAATTATTATTGTTTTAAAAAGAATATAAAATTTGTATTTTTGATTCAACTTTTTAATTAACATGCGAACACTATGGACATTTCATTAAAAGAAAAATTTTTATCGCAATGGAAAAAATATTTTAATAATTCCGAATTACCCATTGCATTTTATTTTGGCAATGACAATGGAACGGCACAAAAAGCAATTCGCCCAAAAGGTCGTAGCTGCCTTATCTGTGAACTTGCCAGAGTTAGGAAAGGTGAATCGCTTGTATATTCGGCCGATGAAATTACTTGCATGGGAGCACAACGCTACCTTGGATTTGCTGATAAAATACGACCCAACTTTGAATATTTTCTTTCCTTTGGAATTCCAGGAGAACTTGAAGGAGAGCGATATAAAAAGAACCCGGAGATTGTAAATGAAATGCAGAAGCTGCAACAAACTCTTCCAACAAAAGGAAAGAAAATTATTTTTAAACGATGGGATAACCTTGTTGAATCGGACAATCCTGATGCCGTAATTTTCTTTGCCAAAGGCGAAGTTTTATCAGGCCTATTTACACTTGCCAACTTCGACAGCATTGATCCCAATGGAGTGATTGCACCATTTGCCGCGGGTTGCGGATCGATCATTCATTATCCATATCTTCAAAATGAAATAGAAAATCCAAAAGCAGTTCTCGGAATGTTTGATCCTTCTGCCCGCCCCTGTGTTCCTAATGATTATCTAAGCTTCGCTGTTCCTATGAAAAAATTTGAAAAAATGATTGCGTATATGGATGAAAGTTTCCTGATTACGAAAACATGGGAAAATGTGAAGAAAAAAATCGACTGATTTTTTATTTATTTGAAAATCACCCACAATTTTTTCTTAAAAAAAGGCAACCAATAAATTGACATTCGTCTATACATTTAGTACTTTTGGTTGTTTTCTAAAACATATTCGTTTGAACTAAATCTATTTATTATATGAGGAAATTTTACAAACTACTTTCCCTTGCAATCATTATGTTGATTTTGTCACAAGAAGGCTTTTCCCAACCGATAATTGAATGGCAAAAAAACTATGGCGGAAGTTATATTGAATGCAACTCCTATGTTATACCAACCAGTAACAATGGTTACCTTATTGCAGCTTCCAGCAATTCGAACGATATAGATGTAAGCGGGAATTATGGCGGATTTGATTTCTGGGTGCTGCAAACGGATGCCACAGGAACTCTGGTTTGGCAGAAAAGCTATGGAGGAAGCCTGAATGAAGGCGTACACCGTGCAATTCAAACTTCAGATGGTGGGATTGTTGTTGTTGGATATGCCGAATCATCTGATGGAAATTTAACAGGAAACAATGGTCTTAAAGACATGTGGATCCTGAAGATTAATGCCGATAATTCCGTTGCATGGCAAAAGAATTTTGGCGGATCGGCAGACGATGAAGCTACCGATATCATTGAAGCAGCGGATGGTTCCTTTATCGTTATCGGAAATACTTCTTCCACAGATGGAGATGTATTGCAAAACAAAGGATTCAACGATTACTGGATATTAAACATCGATACAGCAGGAACTGTTATCTGGCAAAAAACTTTTGGCGGAAGCAGTGATGATATTGCATCTTCTGTGGTGCAGACAGATGACGGAGGTTTTATAATTGCAGGATCATCTTTTTCGACTGACGGTGATATTGAAAATCATTTTTACACCAACAATTATTCCGACTATTTCATTATAAAAACTGATGATCACGGAAACAAGGAATGGGTAAAAAATTATGGTGGCAATGCTACTGACAATCTTACACAGATTTTAAAAACGGGTGATGGTGGATACATGCTTTGCGGATTCTCCGATTCCGACAATGGCGATGTTACCGGAAACCACGGCAACATGGATACCTGGGTTATAAAAATAAGTTCAACAGGAGGAATACAATGGCAGAAATCGGTTGGCGGAAGTGCTGATGACATGGCTTTTTCAATTACCCAGAGGACTGATGGGGACTACGTGCTATGCGGAAATACTGCATCAGACGACGGAATGGTTTCAGGAAATTATGGCGTAAAAGATATATGGGTGGTACGGTTAAATGCATCAGGGCCGGTGGTATGGCAGAAATGTTTAGGTGGTTCAATGCTGGATGATTCGTATTCAATGCAGTTGCTTGATGATGAAAACTGTGTGATATCAGGGTATTCAGGCTCTTCTGATGATGACGTGACCTCAAATCATGGCGATCTTGATTTATGGCTTTTAAAACTTTCCAATCTTTCAGCGCTTGAAAATTTTACTTTTTCCGGCGAAGAATTTTTAAGTGTTTATCCCAATCCTGTTTCATCAGAAACTGTAACCCTGAAAATAAATGGAAACACCAAGGCTTCATATACTGCAGAAATGAATGACGTAACAGGAAGAAAAATGTTTACACAGATCATTGAAGGAAATATTCCCAAATCTATTGATATATCTATGCTTTCAAAAGGAATATATTTTATCAGTATTGATGGAGAAACAATAAAATCAACAGAAAAAATCATTATCCAGTAATCTATTTTACCATGAAAAAGTATATAATTATATTTCTGGCAATTATTTTTTATTATCCACTGCTCGTTTTTTCGCAACCGGCATCACTAATAGAATGGCAAAAAACTTACGGCGGATCAATGTCGGATAAAGCTTTTGCGATGAGCAAGACCAATGACGGCGGATATATTGTAGCAGGATCCAGTTATTCCAATAATGGAGATGTATTAATAAATTATGGACTGGAAGATATATGGGTTCTAAAAGTAAACAACATTGGAGCTATTGAATGGCAGAAGACATTTGGTGGTTCAGGATCTGATGTAGCAAAATCTGTGATACAAACAAGTGACGGCGGATATATCATTGCAGGATATTCAAATTCTACTGACGGAAACTTAAGCCAGTTTTATGGAGGTTTTGATTACTGGATAATAAAACTTACACCCGCCGGATTGATCATGTGGCAGAAGAGCTTTGGCGGGAGTGGCGATGACCAGGCAAATTCTATTATTCAGACGAATGATGGTGGTTATGCTGTTGCCGGAAGATCGAATTCTTCAAGCGGAATGATTACAGATCATCGTGGACAGGAAGATGCATGGATTGTTAAAATTGATGCTCTGGGTGCTATGACCTGGTCGAAATCTTACGGAGGTTCTTTAGATGAAGAAGCATTTTCAATTATTCAGACAACTGATTATGGATATGCTGTTGCTTGCAGCGCCATGTCGAACAGCATTGATTTAACCGTGAATTACGGACAACAGGATTACTGGATTTTAAAACTCACCACAGCGGGTTCCATACAATGGCAGAAGTCATACGGGGGTAGCATGAGCGACATTCCTTCGCAGATTATTCCAACTAAAGATGGAGGATTTTGCATTGCAGGAACATCATCTTCTCCTGATGGCGATATAATTGGCAACCATGGAGCGTCCGATTTCTGGGTTGTTAAAACAGTTCCAACCGGAAATATTCTTTGGCAAAAATGTTATGGGGGTTCTAATACCGATTATGCAACATCGTTAATTGAGAATGCTGATACATCTTATGTCGTGACGGGTTATTCCAATTCTGTGGATGGCGATGTAACATTTAATAATGGTATGCTTGATTACTGGACTATAAAGCTTGGTAAAGTAGGTAATATTATTTGGCAGAAATCTCTTGGTGGTTTAAACTACGACCAAAGCTGGGCAGTTTCTGCGACTGCTGATAATGATTATATAATAGCAGGGTCAACACAATCTAATAATGGTGATGTTACATTAAATCATGGAGCTGAAGATTTCTGGCTTGTAAAACTGAAATGTATTACAGCCGAATTCCATGCAACGAATGATACAATATGTCCAATGGAGACTGTGTATTTCACAAACTATTCTTTAAATGCCAATCAGTACACATGGAGAATTAACAATGTTGATTTTGATAATCAGTTCAACACCATGTATACATTTCCGGCTCCCGGAAATTACAGGATAACACTCATAGCAACTAACGCTACTTGCCTGGATTCTGTCAGTCAAATAATTCATGTAAACAACCCTCCGCTAATTAATCTTGGAAGTGATACAACAATCTGCATCGGAACTTCTCTCGTATTGAATCCTGGATTTAATGTTGATTACTCTTATAATTGGTCAACATTTGGAACAACACCCACTATTATAGCATCAGCACCTGGAATTTATAAAGTTACAGTTACGAACCAGCTTACAGGATGTAAAAATATTGACTCCATAAAAATTATCACTCACCCTCCCTTTAATATTAACCTTGGGGCTGATCAGATCAGGTGTCAGGGAACAGCAGCAATTTTAAATGCTGGTTTCTTTACAGGGGCTTCATACATTTGGTCTACAGGCGCCAACACACAAACCATTCCAGTGACTGCAACCGGAAATTATTCTGTGACGGTCACAAATAATAACGGATGTATTGCTATTGATACAATTCATGTTACAATTAATCCAAGTCCTGTTGTAAATCTCGGACCTGATCACACTGTTTGTGCAGGAAATCCCGTGACCCTTGATGCTGGCTTCATTTCAGGAGGTAGTTATTCATGGTCCTCAGGACAATCAACACAAACAATTGTCGCACTCACAAGCGGAGATTATATTGTGACAGTTACAAATACATTCAGTTGCATGGGTAAAGATACTGTTCATGTTACCATTAACCCGAAACCAAATGTGAATCTTGGCCCTGATAAAAATATATGCTCAGGCAGCACCATTTCGCTAGATGCCGGGAATTTCACCGGTGCAAATTATCTGTGGTCAACTTCTGAAAATACACAAATAATAACTGTTTCCGCTACCGGGACCTATACAGTTATTGTTACAAACAGTTACAGTTGTGTTGGAAAAGACACAATAAACGTTACAGTGAATCCTAAACCAAATGTAAACCTTGGCCCAGACCAGAATATATGCTCCGGAAACCTTGTCACACTTGATGCAGGAAGTGCAACAGGAGTTACCTATTATTGGTCAACCAACCAGAATTCACAGGTTATTAATGTTGCATCAACTGGTAATTATGCAGTATCTGTGACGAATACCGCCACAGGATGTGTTGGGATCGACAGTGTATTTGTTTCATTCTTCAACAACCCTGTTGTTAATCTTGGACCTGACAGGTCATCATGTGTTGGTGACAGTGTTTTACTGGATGCCGGATATTTTACTTCAGCTTCGTATATGTGGTCGAGTGGAGTATTTACACAGTCAATTTATTCGCATACTTCTGGTGATTATGCAGTGACAGTTACTGCTGCAGGAGGTTGCTGGGAAAGGGATACAATACATGTAACATTTAATTCTGTTCCTGTTTTAAATCTTGGCAACGATATCACTTCATGCCTTGGAGATTCGGTTACTATAGGCGGAACATGCAGTGGTTGCTCGTATTTGTGGGATATAAGCGAAATTAATTCAGCAACAATTAACGTTACAACTTCGGGAATTTATTCTCTGAATGCGACTGATGTTAATGGATGTAAAACAAAAGACAGCATTAATGTTGCATTCTCTATTCCCCCGGTAATTATGCTTGATAGTATAAACCATGTTTCCTGCTATGGTTTAACAGATGGCTCAATTTACACATCAATTATCGATGGCACTCCTGCGTTCAGCTTTACCTGGACCAATACTGCGCAAACTAATGAAGATATCACCAATCTTGCTGCAGGAACATATTCCCTGATTGTTACTGATGCTGTCGGATGCACGGATAAAGACACATTCTCTATTATTCAACCCGATCAGCTTATTATTGATTCCGTTCATGTAACAAATGCTCTGTGCAGTTATTCAGCAAATGGTGAAATCATTGCATATGCCTCTGGTGGTGCCGCTCCATATTTCTATTCCATCGATAATGGAAATACTTTTCAATCGACATCAATCTTCAACAGTCTTGCACCTGCATCTTATTCTATATTGATAAAAGACCAGAATGGCTGTACTGCTTCTGTTTCAAATTTAACTGTTGCTGCAAACACAACATTATTAAATGTGAATCTTGGTAATGATACAATAATTTGTGCAGGTACATCTATTACGCTGGATGCGGGTTATCCCGGCGCTGTTTATAACTGGAGTCCGTCCGGTTCAAGTCAGAATTATACAGTTACAACAACAGGAATTTATGCTGTTACAGTTTCAACAAACGGATGCTATGATATTGATACGATTTCAGTAAATGTAAATTCTCCAATAATCATTGTTGTTGATAGCATTCTTGATGCAAGTTGCTTCGGCAATAACGATGGAGCAATTTATACTACTGTAACAGGTGGAAGTTCTCCTTATAATTTTTCATGGGCAGGGACTACCCAGATTACAGAAGATATTATAAATCTGTTTGCAGGTGTGTATGCGATTACAGTTACAGATTCTCTCGGATGCACTGCAAACTCATCTGCTACTGTTTATGAACCTCAACAACTCTCCATTACCCATACTACAAATAATCCTTTATGTACCGAGGCTTCCAATGGTTCAATTATCGTGAATGTTAATGGAGGCACTTTCCCCTATTCATATCAATGGACTGGAAGTGCCGGTCCAATTACATCTCCGGTAAACCTTGCTGCAGGAATCTATTTCCTTACAGTAACAGATTTAAGCGGATGCATGTTATCATTCACTGATACATTATTCGATCCGCAATCGCTGAGCATTGCAATTGACAGCACAATTGACGCTGTTGTTTGTAATTCATCAACAGCTGCAATATACACTACAGCAAATGGAGGCATTTCTCCGTATACATTCATCTGGAATAATGGATCTGTCTCAGAGGATCTGATAAATATTCCCAAAGGCGCTTACTATGTTACGGTGACCGATAACAATGGATGTTCTGCAATAAATATCGCTGAAGTATACGATAATTACTGCCAGGCATACGTGGATCCTGGGACAACGATTTCTTCAATTTGTGATAATTCAACATTCATTGATCTTAGCCCGATTTATATCATTGAAACTGCCGACACCAGTTCAGGATTTATCAAAAATCAAGCGAATGCCCTATTGATATTAGATGCTCCGAGCGGATTCGAATTCAATCCCGATTCAGGTTCTGTATATTTTGGAAATGGATTAAATGACTTAACTGCTGCATCGCTTACGCTGACTGCTTCACAGATCACAATCAATTTCTCAACAGGAAGTTCATATACAAAATCTGATACGCTTAAAATTTCGGGAATTGAAGTGAAGGCATTAAATCCTCCTGCTATAAATACGCAGAATATCTTTATGGACCCTGCTTCCTCCGCAATAATAAACGGCGCTGATCTTCTGACTGTTTTCGGTACAGTGCATCAATCAATTGAAATGAGTATTGATTATGTGAAGTCGTTCCAGAACGACAGCAACCTTGTGGTGAGAGGTTCTTACGCAAATGAAATTGTTGGGATACGTGTGAGAACGTCCGGCAATTGCGGAATTCCAATGATGGTGGAAGGTTTTGAACTTGCAACAAATGGTTCTGACAATCCTTATTATAATATTCCTGAAGCAAAAATTTACTACACCGGAAACTCGCCAAACTTTGCTGCGGTGAACATTCAGGGCACACAGTTAAATCCTGCTGATACATTCTTAATTACAGTGCCAACTGCAATTCCTCTTTTGGAAGGTGATAATTATTTCTGGCTTGCCTACGACATCCTTGACAATGCAAACATCGGCGATTTTGTTGATGGAGAATTCATTAAAGTTATTGTTGATGGAAATTATTATTATTCAACATTTGTTGGCCCCGATTACAAAAGAGAAATCAGTACACTTTCAGATTTTATTTCACATGGTTCAGGCAGCTGGGAAGATGCAGTAACCTGGGGATCCAAGACAACGCCATGGTCACCGGATGCAGACAATAATGTAACTATTATTAATGGGGATACTGTTACTCTCACAGCTAATGCATCCTGCGCAAACCTTACCATTACTGACGGAATACTAATTTTAAACGCCTACCAGCTTACCATTTCCGGTAACCTTACAGGTGCAGAAAAAGACAGCATACGCAGTATCAGCACATCTTCGCTTGTAATTAATGATCTTGGAGGAAAAGATACATTTCCCATTCCAAAAGCGATGAAAAAACTGCAGGTACTTACCCTGAACCGCGCCAAAGGCGCTTCCTGCGACCATGATCTTGACCTTGATGACAATGTTCCCTCCAGCGATAGTACTGTTCTTGTTCTGAACAATGGTATACTCCGCATGTCAGCAGGCAAAAAAGTTCTGTTGAATAAAAAGGAAATCAAGAAAGAAATATCATCTTCAAATAATTCTTTTGTGGATGGAATAGTTTCAAGGAATATCAAAAGAGATGTAGGATTTTATACCTACCCTCTTGGAGACAACGGAGTATGCCGGCCGTTTGGTATAAAAACGCAGGCAGGAAATGGAGATAACATAAGCGAGGTACAATTTTTCTGGGTAAAACCGCTAAATTATGATTATGTCAATACAACTTTTCTACCCGGGGGAATTACAGATAAAATGTACTGGCGACACAAAATAATTTCCGGTGCCAATACTGCCAGAAGAATTTATTACGATAACAGCGATTTCCCCGGATTGGATTCTACTGAAAGAATAAATTCCTTATGCCTGGCAAATAATAGTGTTGCCACATCCACAACAGAATGGACAAAAGAAACAACACCATATACAGTAAATGATGCTATTGGGAAAAAATATGTAGAATTCCAGAGTTCTAATGCATCCAATGATGAATACTGGACCTTCGGTTCTACAATAAGTACAAGCCCGCTTGTTGAAGCAAACATGCCCATTGAGCTTTACAGTTTTGAAGCTACACTTGACGATGATGTTGTAAACCTGGATTGGGTTACATTAAACGAAACAAACAATAACTTTTTTACTGTTGAACGAGCCGGTCCTGAAATGATTTTCGCTCCACTATTCAATGTTGACGGAGCAGGAACAAGTTTCATCACGCTTGCTTATCATGCTATTGATAATAGCCCACTGCAGGGAACTTCCTTTTACCGCCTGAAGCAAACCGATTTTGATGGTGATTATTCCTACAGCGACATAAGAATGGTAATTATCGACACTGAAATCCCTGTGATGATTTATCCAAACCCTGCTCACAGTGATATGTACATTCAGGTGTTCTCAACTGCAGAAGAGACGGTTACACTTACACTATATGATAATAAAGGTAGCAAGGTTTATGAAAACATATACACTCTTTCAAAAGGAAATAACCAGATTAAACTTGACATTGAACATTTCAACAACAGTCCGTTTATTCTCTGCGTGGATCCTGAGAGTAGCATTATTAAACCATTCCGGAGAATTGTAATCAAATATTAATATATATAAATTTCAAAGAAAGCCAGTCGCGATAGTATTCGATGTTCTGGCTTTTTTTATTTTTGCATAAAACAGAATGTCATGAATACAAAACTGCTTTTTTCTTTTCTTGAAGACCTCGAAAAAAATAATAACCGTGAGTGGTTTCATGCGAATAAACATCGTTACGAAATTGCAAAAAAAGAATTTGAAGATTTCCTGAATCAATTGATTCCGGAAATTGCAAAATTCGATAAGGATATTAAAAACCTTACAGCCAAAGATTGCCTGTTCCGCATTTATAATGATATCCGTTTTGCTAAAAACAAACCGCCATACAAAACAAATTTCGGAGGATTCATTGTTAAAGATGGCAAGAACTCTGGCAATGCCGGATACTATCTGCATCTGGAAAGAAATAATTGTTTTACGGGAGGAGGGATTTATATGCCATCCGCAGATAAACTAAAACTTATACGACAGGAAATCTATTATAACTTCAAAGAATTTTCAGGGCTGCTTTCTGCCAAACCCTTTCTAAAATATTTTGACGGACTGGATGACCTTAAAGCCAGTCGAGTTCCAAAAGATTTCCCGAAAGATTGCGAAAGCGCCGAAATGCTTAAATATAAAAGCTACACCATGCTTTGTAAAATCACTCAAAAGCAGTTGCAATCGACCGATTTTAAAAAACAAATTATTGATATTTTTAAAACCATGACCCCGATGAATCATTTTCTGAACAGGGCAATTTATGTTTCATAATGAAATTAAATCCCTGACTTTTAACAAAATCCTTGCATACCTAATTTTTTTTTTGTATTTTTATTGGTTAAAATATATCTGATATACCAATTGCATTATTTTTACGTTTGATTTCAACCAATATATCCAGTTGAAAAATAAAAAACATATGACTAAGAAGCTATTTGCAACCGCCTGTTTTCTTTTGGTAATGTCCGGTGTTATCGCACAGGCTCCCAAATATAGCAACGAATTTTTATCCATAGGCATTGGTGCACGCGCGCTTGGAATGTCGAATTCGAACGTGGCTATTGTAGATGATGTTACCGCCGGATACTGGAACCCTGCCGGGTTGAATCATTTAAAATCGAACCTGCAGGTTGGCCTGATGCACTCCGAATATTTTGCTGGTATTGCCAAATATGATTACGGTGCAATAGCCGCACGAATAGATGAATCGAGTGTTGCCGGATTTTCATTTATCCGCTTTGGTGTGGACGATATTCCCAATACCACCGAATTGATTGATGCCGAAGGTAACATCGATTATGACCGCATCACCACTTTTTCTGCAGCCGATTATGGCTTTTTATTTTCTTATGCACGTACTATCAAAGAAGGTTTCCGCGTAGGCGCCAATGCGAAAATTATTCACAGGAAAGTCGGGGATTTCGGCAAAGCCTGGGGGTTCGGCCTTGATGTGGGAGCACAGTATGAAGTGAACAATTGGGTTTTCGGTGCCATGGCCCGTGATGTAACATCAACATTCAATGCATGGAGCTTTAACCTCACCGACAGGATGAAGGAAGTATTCACACTTACAGGAAATGAAATTCCTAAAAGTTCTCTGGAAATCACTTTGCCAAAACTTATTTTATCGGGAGCAAGGAAATTCAAGTTGTCCGAAAATTTCTCACTGCTTTCAGTACTTGATATGGATATGACTTTCGATGGAAAACGAAATGTGCTGATTAAAAGTGATCCCATTAGTATTGACCCGCATCTTGGAATCGAATTCTCTTATAAAGATTTTCTTTTCCTTAGAGGCGGAATCGGAAACATTCAGAACGAAACCGACATGAGCGGAAAAAAAGTAAAAACATTTCAGCCAAATATGGGTGTGGGAATAAAGATTAAAGATTCTGTTTCCATCGACTATGCATTGACTGATATTGGTGATAATTCCATTGCATTGTATTCAAATATTTTTTCGCTAAAATTCAATATCAACAAAAAAGAAAAACCAGCAAACTGACTTTAAACATAAGGATTACTTATGAAAAGATATCTCTACACCCTGCTTCTTTTCTTTATCTGCACACAAGCCTTTCCACAGCAGTACGGAAATGAATGGATAAATTATTCCCAGAAGTATTACAGGATATTTGTAGTGGAAGATGGCATTTATAGAATAGATTCCACAACCCTTGCCAATGCAGGCCTTAATGTTTCTTCTTTAGATCCCAGAAATTTCCAGATTTTCGGAAGAGGTGAATTGCAGCACATATATATAAAAGGCGAAAGCGATCATCATTTTAATTCTGGTGATTACATTGAATTTTATGGAATGCATAATGATGGATGGTATGATAAATATTTATTTGAAAATCAAGCCGACCAACCCAATCCGAATTACAGCATGTTCAACGATACTGCTGTGTATTATTTGACAATTAATCCAAGTTATCTGGCAGGAGCCAACGGACGAATTACGGCTGAGAACTCTACAAATTTTAGTTCGTATACAGCTGCCACATTTTTTAATAAAGTTTCGCGTGTTGATTATACATCTAATTATTTCTTTGGCGAAACATACAGCGATGGCATCACCGATCCGGAGTACGTGAAGACGGAAGGCTGGTTTGACAGTGGATTCGGGAGAGATGATAATGGGAACACAGTGTCGGCTCCGCGGAATGTTTCAACTCAAAATGCCTACCCTACAGGCATTGCAAATATTGATTTTCTGATGATAGGGTGTTCAAATTTTTCAGGAAGTTTCCCAAATCATCACGTGGTATTTACTTCAAACATAAGTAATGTGAACCTGGATACCACCATGAACAGCTATTACACCCGTCATTTCAACTATAACGTGCCAAGCAATACACTGCCTTCTTCATCACAATTTACCTTCAGTATTACCCAAGATCTTGGATGCACGGCCGACTGGAATACTATTGCATATATAAATGTGAAATATCCACACAACCTTGACCTTGGCGGTGAAAGCACTTTCAGCTTTTACACACTTAACAGTGCATTCGGACAAGCCAAAACACGCCTTGACTTTACAAACTTTTCAGCAAACACAGGTGATTCAATAAAAATCTGGGACCTCTCAAATTTTAAACGAATTGTTGTTGTAAAAAACGGCAGCACTTACCAGGCATTGGTACCCAATGGAACCGGCGTTAATGCTGAAAAAAAATGTTACCTTGTTTCTGACAGCCAGGTGCACAACGTGACTTCAGTTATTCCTGTTTCATACGATCCTGCTCATTATGCAAAATTCAGGGATTTTACAACTTCTGCTGTTCTTAAGGCCAATTATATTATTATAACGCACCGCAGCCTTTGGAACGAAGCCACTGACTACAGCAATTACAGGGCTATTTCAACCGTTGCAAGTTTCGATACACTCCTGGTTGACATTAACGATCTTTATGATCAGTTCTGTTACGGTATCCGCAAGAATCCTCTTGCCATGAAGAATTTTGCAAAGTACGCTTACGATATGTTCAATGACACAATAAAAGACATTTTCTTAATTGGAAAAGGTTACCGTGCCGCTGAATCGGATCCGAACACGTGCTATCGTAAAAATGCTTCTGTATATTCCCAGACATTAATTCCAGGCTTGGGTTCGCCACCTTCTGATGTTTTAATTACAAAATTTGACACTACCTATAAACAATGGATACCAACTGGAAGGCTTGCTGCACGCAACGGCGCCCATGTTGACTTGTACCTGAACAAGGTTGAAGAATATGAAAATGCCCAACTTACTCCGCAGGAATGGATGAAAAATGTATTGCATTTCGGAGGCGGTACAGATATTAATCAGCAAAATTGGCTGGCAGCTTATCTTAATAATTACAAAAGTATAATTGAGGGTCCTTATTTTGGTGGATATGTGAGAACATTCCTTAAAAGCTCAACAGATCCTATTCAGACCAACCAGTCTGATTCATTGAAAACCATTATTAATAATGGAGTTTCGTTGATGACATTTTTCGGACATGCTGCAGGTATAGGTTTTGATATGAGCACCGATTATCCTTCCGCTTATGATAATCACGAAAAATATCCTTTTCTGCTGGCGCTGTCCTGTCTTGCAGGCGATCTGTATAATTCAGTACCAGGATCCAGTGAAGAATTTGTGCTGATACAGGACAAAGGATCCATTGGTTATCTTGCCTCTATTGCCAAAGGACAGCAAGGATACCTGAATCAATATGCAGATACTTTGTATCATCATTGGGGAATTTATGATTACGGACAACCTGTTGGAGTAAACATCAAGAAGTCTATTGCAGGCATATATAGCGCAAGTCCTCACGATTTTATGGCAAAAACAACCTGCCTTGAAATGACGCTGCACGGTGACCCTGCAATTAAGCTTAACAGCTTTGGTAAACCCGATTATGAAGTTACAACTCCCGATATTTATTTTACACCAACGGATATAACCACCAACGATTCGATCTTTACTATAAATATAATCAGCACCAATATTGGCAGAGCTATTGACACTACATTTATTCTAAATATCACAAGGACTTTTCCTGATGGCAGCACTTCCATTTTGGATAAAATTGTTCCTGCAACTATGTATAAAGATACATTCAGTATCGTTCTTCCCGTTGATATAACAAGGGGTATAGGGCTGAATACATTTACGGTTACCCTTGATGCACAGTTCTGGATTGATGAACTTTCGGAAACTAATAATACAGCATCAACAACACTTAATATAACCTCGAATGATATTACACCTGTTTATCCGTATGAATATGCAATAGTGCCTTCGCTGAATGTTACCTTAAAAGGCTCTACAGGAAACCCATTTGCAGCCGCACAGGATTATATTTTTGAAATTGATACAACGGATGCGTTTAACAGTCCTGCATTGCGTTCGCAAATTATTAATCATTCAGGCGGTGTTGTAACATGGACTCCCACCCTGCCTGTTACAACCGACAGTATAGTTTATTTCTGGAGGGTAAGCACCGACTCAACTGCCAGCCATCCGTATTATAAATGGAAAGAAAGTTCCTTCCAATATATTACTGGTAAAAGAGGCTGGGGACAAGCGCATTTCTTCCAGTTTAAAAACGACACCTACACTTATGTGAAATACAATAAGCCTGCAAGAAAATTTGAATTTCAAAACGACATCAAATCAATTCAGGCCCAGACCGGATACTTTATTAATGATGCATGGTATGACTGGAGAGAAGAGTGGATGAAAATGAATGGAAATATAATATCAGCATGGCCATGCCCTGGCTGGAATTTCAGCAATAACGGTGCATTAAAAATTGCCGTGTTTGATTCTATTTCGGGTGATCCATGGGTAAGCCCGGGAGCACCCACTGAATATTTTGGACAGTACGGTGAAGACCATTGCACCACTTATGATACCTGGGCATTTGATTTTTACTTTTCTTCAGATGCTCACAGAACTACTGTAAAGAATTTTCTAAAGAATATTGTACCTACAAATGATTACGTTCTTGTAATGACTCACCAAAGTAACCATTGCTCTCTTTGGAACGACTCTCTTATTGCAGCATTCCAATCAATAGGGAGTTCTATTAACGATACCAACAGGATTAACGATTTTGCACCTTATATTATTTTAGGGAAGAAAGGTTCTGCTCCTGGAAGCGTACCGGAAATTATTGGAACACCTTATGGCCAGCCTGATGGTACACCTATTCTATTATCAGAATCCATTACATCAAAATGGAATGAAGGCACTGTAAAATCAGTGGTGATAGGTCCTTCGGCAAGATGGGACTCTTTGCACTGGCAGGTGCGTTCGTATGATTCTAGATTGGCCGACAGCATTAAACTGAATGTAATTGGAATTAAAACAGATGGTACCGAAGTTCCGCTGATTCAGAACCTGCAACCGGTTGATTCCACGCTTGATATCAGCCTATGGAACAGGATTGATTATGCATTGTATCCATACATAAGATTGATGGCTATAACAAAGGACGATACCTTCAACACACCATCACAACTGGTAAGATGGCAGGTGATGTTCGAAGAAGTTCCTGAAACTGCTTTGGATCCTTCAATAAATTTCACATTTTATAAGGACACGTTGCTTGAAGGCGACAGCGTGCGTTTCTCAACAGCAATCCACAATATAAGTGATTATGATATGGACAGCCTGCTTGTTCACTACTGGATAATTGATGTGAACAGAATGGTTCACCCTGTTTATTATCACCGGTATGATAAACATCTTTCAGGAGATACCCTAATTGATACTGTTGCTTTCAGCACAACAGGACTGCCTGGATTAAACAGCCTGTGGATTGAAGCCAACCCAAGCAATGACCAGCCTGAACAATATCACTATAACAATATTGGCGAAGTGAATTTCTTTGTAGATGCCGACAGGATAAATCCCTTGCTGGACGTGACTTTCGACGGAGTACATATTATGGACAACGATATTGTTTCAGCAAAACCACTTATTGAAATACGGTTGAAAGATGAAAATAAATTTTTACTGTTGAACGATTTGCGTGATACCAGTTTGTTTAAAATTTATCTCCAGAAACCCGGTGCAACTACGGCCGATCGTATATATTTCAAAGAGCAGGAGGTTGGGGAAATGATTTATTATCCTACTGCCACTAATTCCGACAACAAGTGCCGCATAGAACTTAACGCTGAATTTCCAATTGACGGGATATACACCCTGATTGTTCAGGCTACTGATAAATCGAAGAATTCGTCCGGTGATTACGATTACAAAATTGATTTTGAAGTGATCAATAAATCGACAATCACAGAAGTAATGAACTGGCCAAATCCATTCTCCACTGCCACGCGATTTGTATTCCTGCTTACAGGATCTGAAATTCCGACTTATTTTAAAATTCAGATCATGACTATTACAGGAAAAGTAGTTCGTGAAATAGGCATGGAAGACCTTGGCAACATTCATATAGGGCGCAACATCACGCAATATGCCTGGGACGGCAAAGACGATTTTGGCGACCAGCTTGCGAACGGAGTATACCTGTACCGCGTGATCACCAATATCAACGGAAAGAATATTGATAAAAATCCTACGGCAGCAGATAAATATTTCACACAGGAATTCGGGAAAATGTATTTGATGAGGTAAGCTCTATACTGATTTTCCTCTGCGTATTCTTTTCTTCTTATTTTTGCTATATATGTAATACATCAATCCTATTATTTTGAATGATGATGAATGAGCTTTCTATCCTGATGCCTGCGTATAATGAAGTAGATTCACTGAAAGTGATCATCCCTGAACTTATTGATGTCACTAGGAAAAACAACTGGCAACTCATTATCATTGATGACGGATCCACCGACGGAATTTCCGATTATATTGAAAATAATTTCGGAGATCAAGTTCTGCTTCTTCGCAATGATTCGAATAAAGGATATGGTGCTGCTTTAAAAAAAGGAATAGAATATTCAACCTCGCAATACCTGGTAACCTTTGATGCCGACGGACAGCACAAGGTGGAAGATATTGAAAAATTATTTTCTGAAATAAAAGCTGGTTCATTCGATCTGGTTGTTGGAAAACGCGAAGGAGAGCATCACAGCACATCTTATAAAACAGTTGGAAAAAAAATTATCAGGACATTTATTTCTTTTGCTTTCAGAAAAAAAATTCCCGTCCATGATATTAATTCTGGATTTAAAATATTCAAAAAAGAAAAAGCTGTCTTGTTAATTGCACTGTGTCCCGATTCAATGGCTTTCAGTGAAACCATCACTGTTCTTTTTGCTTATGCTGGTTTTAAAATATCCGAAACTCCGATTAGCACATTTAAACGACTTCGGGGCCATAGCAAAGTGAATACGGCCGCAGCCTTCCGTTCATTGTTTGACATTTTCAAACTATCGTTAAAACTAAATCCTGTTTTCGTAATACTGAATTTATCGTTAATTTTAGCCCTTCTAATTCTTGCAGTTTGTATTCCTTTGCTGCTTTTATAAAATAGTATGCGAACAGTTTCTACCGGCTTGCTTAAAAAATATTCGACAGATTCTTTAATAACTGTTGCCTTCATTTTTATTTTCACACTCATCATTTTTCTTTCAGGAAATATTCCATTCTTCTGGACAATGGGCTATGTCGGCTCGCTTGCAAATAAAATTTACGATTCTAATTTTTCAACATTTATTTTTGATATTGATAATGGAATGCCTCCGCTTTATGGCACCTATCTTGCCTTTATGTGGACGCTATTCGGGAAATCGCTTTTGGTAATGCATCTGGCAGTACTTCCATTTCTTATCGGAATTATTCTTCAGTTTAAAAAAATAGCAAAAGCACTCTATCCTGAAATTAACCTTGTATTTCTATTTCTTCTTCTTTTAGTTGAACCTACATTCCTTGCAGTTTGCCTGATGGGAGGCTACGATCTTGCAATTATTTTTTTCTTTCTGTATGCATTGAATGCCGTTTATTTCAGAAAGAAAAATATTTTTTTCATACTATCTCTTCTTGTAATACCATTGCTGAATCTGCGTGGATTCACAATAGTTTTTGGAATTTTCTTTTATGACATTTACACTGAATGGAAAAATTTTAATAGAAAGAATTTTTTTAAACAATTATTAAAATTTATTTTCCCCTATTTGATTCCTGCAATAATATTTTGCTGTTGGCTGCTCTATCATTACAGTGTTCAAGGCTGGTACATCGTACATAGTGATTTCGATACATTTCACAAGGTAAACAGCGCTGAAATGTTTTTAAGAAACTTCATTTATATATTCTGGAAAATTTTTGATTTTGGCAGAATCATTATTTGGATTCCTGTAATGATTTTTGCATTAAAACTTATATTCCAAAAAAAAATATTCAGCAAAGAATATCATGCATTTGTTTTTCTTGGATTTTCACTTTTGTATTATTTTGTTTTTTACTGGGCCACCTCCTATCCTGTTTCTCACAGGTATTTGCTCATCAGTATTATTCTTGCAATAATTCCTTTCCTTATGATTGTGGATAAAATTCCGAATAAATTATTCCGATATATTATCCTAGGATTTACATGCATTATTTTATTTTTTGGAAATTTTATAATGTATCCTGAACGATTCGGTAATGGCTGGGATGCATCCATAAAATTCATTCCGTATTTTAAAATCGAAAAGGAATTTGATACTTTTATTTCTTCTGAAAAAATCGATCCAAAGCTGGTAGGCGCTGAATATCCAATGCACTTCAGCAGGTATGACACCTATCTTATAAAAGATGATTTTAAGTTTACAGATATCGATAAAAAAGATTTTGACAAATGGGATTATATTGTCCAGTCAAATATTTCAAATACTTTTACACCTGAAGAAGTTGAGCATTTAGAAAAAGACTGGATCATGATGAAAGAATTCAGGTCATGGCCAGTATATATCAGGCTTTATAAAAATCCAATTACGAATTAGGAAATGAAATTAAAGAAAATACATTTATATTTTTTATCTGTTTTGAGCGGACTACTGCTTGCCTTTGGCTGGCCAGTGAAGGGATTCCCGATTTTATTGTTTTTTGGTTTTGTTCCGCTGCTGCTGATTGAAGATTTTATTTTTCAGAATAGGGAGCGCTTTAACAGGTATAGTTTTTTCGGATACGCTTATATTTCAATGTTCATCTGGAACCTTCTAACCACTTACTGGATTTATTATTCATCAGGATTTGGATTTGTAATGGCAGTAGGTGTTAATTCACTGTTCATGGCGTTTGTACTGTCAATGTTTCATTATACACGCACAGTATTAAAATATAATTCCGCTTATCTTACATTCATTATTTACTGGCTCAGTTTCGAATTTCTCCATATGCATTGGGACCTCAGCTGGTCGTGGCTGAATATTGGTAACGGATTTTCAAATCATCCTGCCTGGATACAATGGTACGAATATACCGGCAGCCTGGGCGGAACACTTTGGGTACTTGCTGCAAATTACATGATCTTCCGTTCTATTAAAATGTTTTTGTATAAAGAAAGAACTTTTAAACACTGGAGTCTTTATGCTGCTGCATGCTGTAATTTGATACTTGTTCCTATTCTTATTTCGCTTTTTATTTATTACAATTATGAAGACAAAGGTCCTGCAATAAGCGTTATTACTGTCCAACCAAACATTGATCCTTACAATGAAAAATTCGGTGGACTTACTTCGGAACAACAACTTGCAATAATTTTAAAACTGGCACGACTGAAAACCGATGATAAAACAGATTTACTTGTTGGACCTGAAACAGCCATCCCTGAAGGTGTCTGGGAAGACAAGCTTGATAATTCAAGAAGTGTTGATAGTCTGAGAAATTTTCTACAGATCCATCCAAACCTAAATATTCTCATAGGACTTAGTTCTTATAAAATGTTTAAACCCGGCGAAAATGTTTCTCTCACAGCCCGAAGATATCCTTACGATAACGGCTGGTACGACGCCTACAATGCAGCAATGCTGATAGATTCATCCAGCATTGTACAATTATACCACAAATCCATTTTAGTCCCCGGTGTGGAGAAAATGCCTTTTCCAAAACTATTAAAACCTCTTGAAAAATTCGCCCTCGACATGGGTGGAATCAGCGGAAGCCTTGGTGTGCAGGACGAAAGAAGTGTTTTCTATTCGGCAGACAAAAAAATAAAAGCTGCACCTGTTATTTGCTATGAGTCCATTTACGGGGAATATGTCGGGGAATATATCAGCAATGGAGCAAATATTATTTGTGTTATTACCAATGATGGCTGGTGGGAAGATACGCCAGGATACAGGCAGCATTTCAGTTATGCATCATTACGTGCAATTGAAACAAGACGTTCAGTTGTACAATCAGCAAATACGGGCATTTCAGGTTTCATAAATCAGCGGGGAGAGGTAATTCAGCAAACAGGATGGTGGCTTGGTGATGTATTAAAGCAGGATGTAAAGCTGAATGATGAAATAACATACTATGTTAAATATGGCGATTACATTGCCCGCTCTGCATACTACATGAGTATTATCTTCTTGCTTTACACGATTTTCAATTCTGTTTCAAGAAGATTGAAACGAAAATCTTTGACAGAAAATTAATTTTTCTCTTTCAAAAATTGTTTAGAGTTCTCCTGGATGGATTGTTTCATTGGAATGAATTCTATTCCTATAGCCTTTTTAATTTTTTCAGTTGAGTACTGATACCTTTGAAATGCTGTCCAGGCAGTCTCTTTCGTGATGAGTGGTTTTTTTCCGGTTAACTTTGCCCTTAGCAATTCAGCCCTCCATGCAATCTGACTCAAAAAAGCATTTGCTTTCACTGAAGGCTTTTTCTTTGCTAATCCATCCGCAATCATGCTGAATAAGTCAAGATAATCAAGGTTTTCAGAGGATACGATGAATCTCGAATTTTCAATTTCGCTTTCCATCAAATGAATCATGGATTTCACAACATCACGCACATCCACGTATCCATTCATGCCATGGGTATAATAACGCAAACCTTTCCATACCTGCTGAAACAACTGGCTGCTTCCTTTTTTCCATTCACCAGGTCCAATAATCACTGAAGGATTTACAATCACTGCAGGAAGGCCTTCTGCAATTCCGCGCCACACCTCACGTTCAGCACCATATTTACTTATTGAATATGCTGAATTTGTATTTGAATTTTTCCAGTGAGTTTCCTCATCAATAAGTTCTTCACCGTCCTTCCTGCCAAGCGTAGCAATAGAACTGACGAAACAAAGTTTTTTTACTTTTTTATAAAGACAGGCATTCACTATATTTGCAGTACCATCAATATTTATCTTCATCATTTCATTGTAATCCGATGCATGAAAAGATACAACTGCTGCTGCATGATAAACCTTCTCAATATCTTGCATTGCTTCATAAAGAGAATAGATATCGGTTACATCACCTGTTACCCATTCTATCTTTTCCATTAGCATATCAGCATCTGTAGAATAAATGGAAAAAACTTTTTTTACAAGTTCAACTGAGCTATTTTCTCTTTTTAGGGCACGAACATTTTGGCCCGATCGTATAAGATCGAAAAGCAGGTGAGAACCAACAAGGCCGGTGCCTCCGGTAACAAGTATCATGACGCTAAGGTAGGTAAAATTCTATAACAAAATATTTTCCTAATTTTGCAACTTCTAAAATCTGGAAATATGAATTTTGTTGATGAATTAAAGTGGAGAGGCATGATACACGATATTATGCCCGGAACAGAAGAACAAATCTCAAAAGAATTAACAACCGCTTATGTAGGAATTGATCCTACTGCCGATTCACTTCATATCGGGCATCTGGTTTCTGTTATGATGCTAAAACATTTTCAGCTTACAGGAAATAAACCTCTTGCCCTTGTTGGCGGCGCTACCGGCATGATCGGAGATCCTTCAGGAAAATCAGAAGAAAGAAACTTGCTTGATGAAAGTGTTTTGCGACACAATCAGGAATGCATAAAAAATCAATTGCTAAAATTTCTCGATTTTGACATTTCAAAACCCAACCATGCAGAAATCGTAAACAATTACGACTGGATGAAAAAGTTCAGTTTTCTCGGATTTTTGCGTGATATAGGAAAACATATCACTGTAAATTACATGATGTCGAAAGATTCCGTGAAGAACCGTCTGGAAACAGGCATCTCGTTTACAGAATTTACCTATCAGCTTGTACAGGGTTATGACTTTTTGCATTTATACGAAAACAAAAACTGCAAACTTCAGATGGGTGGATCTGACCAATGGGGAAATATTGTCACAGGCACCGAACTTATCCGAAGGAAAAACGGAGGTGAAGCATTCGCACTTACCTGTCCTCTTATCACTAAAGCCGACGGAACTAAATTTGGCAAAACTGAAAGCGGCAATGTTTGGCTTGATCCGAAAAAAACTTCTCCTTATAAATTCTATCAGTTCTGGCTGAATGCGAGTGATGCAGACGTATCAAGGTATATCCGTATTTTCACTTTTTTCAAAAAAGAAGAAATTGAGGCAATGGAAGAAGAGCATAATAAGGCGCCTCATTTACGACTGTTACAAAAAGCGCTTGCAAAAGATATAACTATTCGTGTTCACTCCGAAGCCGATTACCAGTCGGCTGTTGATGCATCAGAAATACTGTTCGGGAAAAGCACAACAGATATGCTTAAGAAACTTGATGAAGAAACATTGCTTGCCGTTTTTGAAGGAGTACCTATGACCGACATCAGCAAAGATGAATTAAAGCAAGGTATTCCGGTGGTTGATTTTCTTTCGGACAAAACAAATATCACTTCATCAAAAGGTGAAGCACGCCGCATGCTGAAAGAAGGAAGCATCAGCATCAATAAATCTAAAATTGATGAAGAATATCAGGCATCAGAAAATGATCTTCTGAATGACAGGTATATTCTTGTGCAAAAAGGAAAGAAGAATTATTACCTGGTAAAGGCACAATAACTTTTGTATTCCAAATAAACAAAATTTATGTCTCACTGAGGTGAAGCTTAGCTTCGTCTCCCTGCCTGTCGGCAGACAGGGAAGTGGGACTAGTGAAAGCCAGACTTTGAGACGCTTCGCTCCTAAGCCTGACCATTCTTATTTTGTAATTATGGAAACTTTGATAGTATTATTTACTTCACCATATTCACTGCTTCCACTGATTTAATTTCAGGGATAGCTCTTTTCATTGCTTCTTCAACACCATTCTTCAGTGTCATTATGCTCATGGGGCAACTTGCGCAGGCACCCTGCAATTCAACATTCACTACATTGTCGTCTGTAACTTCAATGAATTTAATATTGCCACCGTCTGCTTCAAGATAAGGTCTGATCTGGTCAATTACTGCGGTAACTTTTTTTATAAGTTCAGGATTCTGATTTGTTGTCATTTTATAAATTATTTAAATATTAATTTTAATTTTTTGTTTATTCAAAGTTTGTACTCCATACTCATCACTATCTGCTCTTTATTTAATAGTATGCATTTCAACTTTCTTTGTGGGTTCCATTGTAGCATTGCGAATAGCAATTTGCTGCGCCAGTTTCTGCGCTAGCTCAATAAATGCTTTTGATACAGGTGATTTTTCATCCATTGTTGCCGGACTTCCTGAATCGCCCGATTCGCGGATACTTTGAACAAGTGGAATTTGTCCAAGCAAAGGAACATTCATTTCTTCTGCAAGTTTTTTACATCCGTCTTTGCCAAAAATATAATATTTATTATCCGGCAATTCTTCAGGTGTAAACCACGACATATTCTCAATAAGTCCGAGCACTGGCACATTGATAGATTCCTGATTAAACATGCTTACACCTTTTCGGGCATCAGCCAAAGCAACTTTTTGCGGAGTGCTTACAATCGCAACTCCGGTAACAGGAACTGTCTGCACAAGTGTAAGATGTATATCGCCGGTTCCAGGAGGCAAGTCAATAACCAGGTAATCGAGTTCGCCCCAGTCGGCATCTTTGAACAATTGAGAAAGTGCACTCGAAGCCATAGGTCCGCGCCATACCAAAGCCTGATCAGGATCAACAAAGAATCCTATTGATAATATTTTTATTCCGAATTTTTCAATCGGAATCATTTTCGGACTTCCGTTTATCTCAACTACATCCGGTTTCGCACCTTCCAGTCCAAACATTACAGGAACTGAGGGTCCGTAAATATCGGCATCTATCAATCCAACTTTAGATCCCAGCTTTGCAAGAGCCACTGCAAGGTTTGCCGCTACTGTAGACTTTCCAACACCGCCTTTACCAGAAGCAACTGCTATAATATTCTTCACTCCCTTTAACATCTCTTCTGTTTCCTTAGGACGTTTTGATGTAACTTTTGAAGTAAGGTTTACAGTTACATTTATATCTCCGCCGACATACTCATGAACCGCTTCAATACAGGCTCTTTTGATGCTTTCTTTCAACGGGCAGGCAGGTGTGGTAAGAATTACCGAAAACGAAATTTCTTTCCCTTCAACCTTTACGTCGCTGATCATATTCAGCGTTACAAGGTCTTTCTTCAAATCAGGTTCTATCACATGTTTCAGTGCATCCAGAACCTGTTCATTTGTGTAAGTCATTTTAAATTTTTATTTAGACTGTGTAAAGATAAGTAGAAATTTGAATATGACAATAAAAAAAATACATTTTCTATAATAGTTCCTTTTGAGGATCCCAGAAAAGTTTCTTAAAATTTACAACCTTGTCATCCTTCACCTTTATACCTTCACTCTCCAATAGTTGTTGCATTAGTTGGCTTCCTTCAAAATGATGTTTTCCTGTGAGTAAACCAATCCTGTTTACAACACGGTGTGCCGGGACATTTTGCACATGTGATGCATTCATTGCCCAACCCACCATTCGCGCTGATCCACCACTGCCAAGATATTTCGCAATAGCACCATAACTCGTTACCCTTCCAAAAGGAACAAGACGCGCAACTTCATAAACTCTCTGAAAAAAAGAATCGGTTTTTGGATTTGATGCTGCTGACATACTGGTATTACATTCTTCTTGAAACCTGTTTAACCATTTTTTCTTTCCATACTCCGAAAGTGCCGTCAATTATACGTTTTCGGGCCTCTGTAACCAGCCATACATAAAATGCAAGATTATGTTGTGTTGCTATCATTGGACCAAGAATTTCTTTTGCAACAAACAAATGACGAAGGTATGCCCTGCTGTACTGCTTGTCAACAAAGGAAGTCCCATCTTCATCAATCGGATTTAAATCATCTTTCCATTTTTCATTGCGCATATTCATAATGCCATTTCTTGTGAAGAGCATACCATTCCTGGCATTGCGGGTTGGCATCACACAATCGAACATGTCCACACCCAGAGCAATTCCTTCAAGAATATTTGCCGGGGTTCCAACACCCATAAGGTATCTGGGCTTATCCTGCGGAAGAATATCACATACTAACTCTGTCATTTCATACATCACCTCGGTTGGTTCACCTACTGATAAACCACCGATTGCATTTCCTTCCCTGCCCAGCTGTGCAATAAATTCAGCCGATTGTTTACGAAGGTCCGTATACACACTTCCCTGTACAATCGGAAAAAGTTTCTGGGTATAACCATATTTATTTTCAGTTTCATCAAAACGGTGAATGCATCGCTCCAGCCATTTATGAGTAATGTGCATCGATTTTTTTGCATACTTATAATCACATGGAAATGGAGTGCATTCATCAAATGCCATAATGATATCGGCGCCAATGGTTCTCTCGATATCCATAACTCTCTCAGGAGTGAATTCATGTTTCGAACCATCAATGTGCGATTGGAAAACCACACCATGTTCTGTCATTTTTCTTCGGTCGGCAAGGCTATAAACCTGGTAGCCGCCGCTATCAGTAAGTATCGGACGATCCCAGCTGTTGAATTTGTGAAGTCCACCTGCTTTTTCCAGAATATCAAGACCCGGCCTTAAATAAAGATGATATGTATTTCCAAGAATGATCTGAGCTTTTACATCCTCCTTTAACTCCTTCTGATGTATAGCTTTTACTGTACCGGCCGTTCCAACAGGCATAAACACTGGTGTTTTGATTTCACCATGATCAGTTTTTAGAACTGCTGCTCTTGCTTTTGTGGTTGAATCTATATGCGATATTTGAAAACTCACGCTATTTTGTTTATAAATAAAGCGGCAAAGATAAACCTTAAAATTTTAGTTTGGATAATTTTGCACACTTAGAATTTTGAAAAATGTTTTTCCAGGAGATATCATCTAATATAATTTTACTTTCAGTTTTCATTCTGTTTGCACTTTGCTTTTTGGTTCAGATGATTTATTACTGGGGCATATTCGGTAAACTTGCCTTTTACAAGAAAAAACCCGTCGAAAACCAGTACAAGCCAGTATCAGTAGTCATCTGCGCCAAGAACGAATACACCAATCTTAAAAAAAATCTTACTGCTATTCTCGAGCAGGATTACCCGGATTTTGAAGTGGTGGTGGTGAATGACTGCTCTGATGACGACAGCCATTATCTGCTAAAAGCAATGGCGGAAAAATATCCTCATCTTAATGTAGTGACAATTAAAAAGAATGTAAATTTTTTTGCAGGTAAAAAATTTGCTCTTGCTGTTGGAATTAAATCAGCAAAACACGATCTGCTGTTGCTTACTGACGCTGACTGCCTTACAAAAAGCAACCGCTGGATCGCCGAAATGCAGAATAATTTTACAGGGAAAACTCAAATCATACTTGGGTATAGTGGATACGAAAAAGCACCTGGTTTTGTAAACCGTTTGGTTAGGTTTGACACATTGATGACCGCTATACATTATTTTTCCTGGTCGCTCGCAGGTATGACCTATATGGGTGTGGGAAGAAACCTTGCATACAACAGGGAGCTCTTTTTTAAAAGCAAAGGGTTTACCTCACATTATCATATTCCTTCGGGCGATGATGATCTTTTCATTAACCAAGTGGCGACTAAAAACAATACAGCCATCGAAATTTCGAAACAGTCGCAGACATTTTCTGCACCCAAAGCTACTTTTTCAGACTGGATGAGGCAAAAGAAAAGACATTATGCTACTGGGTTTCTTTACAAAAGAAAAAACAAAATTTTGCTGGGACTTTTTCCATTGACCAATCTATTATTTTATGCAAGTCTTTTCTTCCTTATTGCAATGTTGATAAAGGAAAGATCGTTTTATAATATTATACTTGTTTGTTCGTTATTTGTTTTGAAGGTAGCATCTCAAATGTTTATTTTTAAAAAATCCATGAATAAGTTGGATGAGAAAAATTTATTATTAATTTCGCCACTAATGGATTTTCTTTTTATTCTGATAAATCCACTTATTGCATTTTCAAATGTAATTGTGAAGGAAAATAAATGGAAGTAACATCCCATCTTACCGATAAAGCATTACGCGATTACAAGCTTGTTCAGCTGGCTGTTGACATGGGCGATCAGAAAGCCTATGCAGCACTAATGAACAATTATAAAGATTCCATTTATTTCATGCTGCTGAAGATGACGAATAATTCCGATGATGCGGATGATCTAACTATCGAAGCCTTCGGAAAAGCATTTAAAAAACTTCACCAGTACACTCCTGATTACGCATTCAGCACCTGGCTTTTCAAGATTGCCTCCAACAATTGCATCGACTATATCCGCAAGAAAAAGAAAATGACTTTTTCTATTGATAAAACTTACGAGAACGAGGATGGTACAGAGATGGCCCACAACATTCCTGCACAAATGCCCGATCCTGAAGAAAATTTTATCAAGAAGCAAAAAGTAAAATTAATGCGCGAGATCGTGGAAAAATTAAAACCACGTTACCGCACACTTATTGAAATGCGCTATTTCAGTGAATTATCCTACGAAGAAATTGCCGCCGAAATGCAATTACCGCTTGGTACAGTAAAGGCCCAATTATTCCGTGCACGTGAATTCCTGTATAATATTCTCAAAGATTCTCAGGAAACTATTTAATTCCGGTTTTCGGTTGAATTGTTTAACAGTTGAAAGGTTTCCTGTTTCAATGTAATTTGCATTTGCTATAATCAATTTTCCATTAATATCCTTTATTTTGAAAGTCTAAGTATCAACCCTTTTTAGTATTTTTGTACTAATATTTTTAATATGCGGGTTGTTATTCAGCGGGTTTCAGAAGCATCAGTTTCAGTGGGAGAAAAAGTTACCGGAAAAATTTCCGGTGGTCTTCTTCTACTTGCCGGTTTTGAAGAAACGGACAATATGGAAGATATTGAATGGCTCAGCAAAAAAATAATACAACTGCGAATCTTCAACGATGACAAAGGAATCATGAATTTCAGTATCCAGGATGTAAAAGGAAGCATTCTGGTTGTAAGCCAATTCACTTTGCATGCCACAACAAAAAAAGGAAACAGGCCATCGTATATCAAAGCTGCGAAGCCCGAAATTGCAATTCCATTGTATGAAAAATTTCTGAAACAACTCGAAGCTGATCTTGGCAAACCAATACAAGCAGGTATTTTCGGAGCTATGATGAATGTTTCACTAGTAAACGATGGTCCTGTTACAATTAATATCGACACTAAAAATAAAGAATAAACGTTTTATACAAAACCTCATCTTTACCCTGATATGCTGCAAAGAATTTTTAAAAATATTTTATTAGTCAATTTAATTTTAATGACATTTCATAGCGTTGTTTTTTCACAACATAAAAATATTCTTATCAGCAATCAATACGATCCGGAAGAAGTAACTATCTGCATCAATCCCAAAAACCCAGCAATAATTGCAGCCGGAGCCAACATTGACAATTATTATTTTTCAAGCGATACAGGAAAAACATGGAGAGGTGGCCAGCTTAAAAGTCCTTATGGCGTTTGGGGTGACCCATGCATTGTTGCCGATACTGCCGGCGATTTTTATTATTTCCATTTATCAAACCCTCCCGATGGCAGTTGGGTGGACCGCACAGTGTGTCAGAAATCAGTAAATGGAGGTGTTTTCTGGTCGCCGGGAACTTTCAGCGGACTGAATGGGAAAAAAGTCCAGGACAAGCACTGGGCAGTTGTTGATCCAAAGACAAACAATATTTACGTTACATGGACGCAGTTTGATAAATATAATTCCAAAAGCAAAACTGACAAATCAAATATTCTTTTCACTTCATCGAAAAATGGTGCTAAAACCTGGAGTGAACCAGTGCGCATCAATCAATATTCCGGAGGTTGCGAAGACAATAGTTATACAGTGGAGGGTGCAGTACCTGCCGTTGGGCCTGAAGGAGAAATTTTTGTTGCATGGAGCGTAAACGATTCTATTTATTTTGATAAATCGCTAGATACAGGAAAGACTTGGCTTAATAAGGATATCATTGTATCCGATATGCCCGGAGGATGGGATTTCAGTATTCCCGGATTACAACGCTGCAACGGAATGCCGGTAACAGTTTGCGATTTGAGCAATGGACCGAATAAAGGAACCATCTATATTAACTGGTCCGATTTACGCAATGGTGAAAAGAATGCTGATATATGGCTTGCAAAATCAACAGATGGCGGACTTACCTGGACAAAACCAAAAAGAGTAAATGATGATTCCACAAAACGCAATCAGTTCCTTACATGGATGGTGATAGATCAAACCAACGGAAATCTTTATTTCGTTTTTTACGACAGAAGAAATTATTCTGATAACACTACCGATGTTTACATGGCCCGATCCACAGACGGTGGAGAAAACTTCCAGAATTTCAAAATAAGCGAGAGATCTTTCACGCCAGTATCCACGCAGTTTATGGGAGATTATAATAATATTTCTGCTTACAATAATATTGTGCGGCCAATATGGACGAGCATGGATCAGCATGGCACATTAAGCATATGGACTGCATTAATAAACCTTAAAGCACTTGACAAAAAAGAAAAGTAGTACATAAATAAGTAATGAAAAACAACAGAATTCAAATATTAATTTTTCTATCAATTGCAGCATTCTGCCTGAACTGTGAAAATATATTCGCCCAACACAAGAATATCAAGATTAGCAGCAAGAACGAACCAGAAGAAACTACAATTTGTATTAATCCAAAAAAACCAAATATAATAGTTGCTGCTGCAAATACAGAAAATTATTATTTTTCATCGGATACCGGAAAGACCTGGAGGGACGGCTCACTTGAATCATCTTATGGTGTTTGGGGAGATCCATGCCTACTGGTCGATTCACTTGGAAATTTTTATTATTTCCATCTGTCTAAAATGAAAGACGGGAATTCATATGATCGCCTTGTTTGCCAGAAATCATTCAACAAAGGGATTAGCTGGAACAATGGTACGTATCTTGGATTAAACGGCGACCAGTCGCAGGATAAGGAATGGGCGGCCATCGATCCGAAATCAAATTATATTTATGTATTGTGGACTGAACAAAAAAAACCAAATGGCAGAGCCCAGACAAAAACAATTACTGATATAAATCTTGCAATTTCCAAAGACCTTGGAAAAACCTGGTCTACAGGCAAAAAGATTAATGAGAAATCAGGTCCTGATTTTGAAAACTGGAAATCTGTAATTGGTGCAATGCCTACTATTGGCCCGGAAGGACAGGTATATGCCACCTGGGTAAGTACGGAAGGAATCTTTTTTGACAAATCCCTCGATAGCGGAAAAACATGGCTTGAGAAAGATGTAAAAGTTTCCCCATTGAATAATAAATGGTCAATCAGTGTTTCCGGCATGTACAGGTGCTATGTGTTTCCAATCATTGCATGCGATGTAAGCAATGGCCCTGATAAAGGCTCCATTTACATGACCTGGGCCGATAAGAAGAAAGAAAGCAGTGATGCAGATATTTACTTTTCAAAATCTGTTGATGAAGGCGTCACCTGGTCGGCACCGAAAAAAGTAAACAGCGATTCAACCTCTACTCAGCAATATCATCCATGGATTACAGTGGACCCGGTAAACGGAAATATTTACATGGTATGGTACGACAGGCGAAATCATAAAGATGGAAAAACCGATGTGTACATGGCACGATCTAATGATGGTGGAAAAACTTTTGTGAACTTCAAAGTGAGTGAACGATCCTTTACACCAAAAAGTTATACTTTTATGGGCGACTATATTGGTATTGCAGCCTACAACAATATTGTAAGGCCGATATGGACCGCTGTTGATGATCACGGATCACTAAGTGTCTGGACAGCCATTGTAAATGTTAATGCAATTAAATAAACTGATGAGACTGCGTTTGAATTCTTTTCTTAATCAAACGTCGACCCGGCTTTGTATTTTACTTTTTTTATTTTCTCTTCCGCAAATTCTTTTTTCACAACACACATCTCTTTCTGGTAAAGTGGTCGATTCACAAAACAAAGAACCACTTGCATTTGTAAACATTCTTGTAAACGGCGATTACCAGGTAATTCAGACCGACATCGACGGTAATTTTAAAATTAATTATGCAACTATAATTGATTCAATCAAGCTAAGCTATGTAGGTTATGAAACCTATGTTTACAAAATGACCGACAAGAAAAATGTTGTCATCAGTCTAAAGAAAAAAGAAATCCAGTTAAATGAAGTTGTAATTTTTCCAGGAGAAAATCCCGCACACCGCATCATAAACCTGATGATAGCAAACAAGGATAAAAACAATCCTGAAAAACTCGGATCATTTTCATACATTTCCTACAATAAAATGATCTTCACAGCAAACATGGATTCAGTAAAAACAGATAGCGCGAAAACTGATTCCAACCTGTTAGAGACAAAAGCTTTTTTTGAAAATCAGTACCTCTTCCTGATGGAAAGTGTTACAGAAAGAAAATTCATGTTTCCAGACAAGAACAATGAAAAGCTTGTTGCATCGAAGGTTTCAGGGTTTAAGGATCCTTTGTTTGCACTTCTTGTCACGCAAATGCAATCATTTTCTTTTTACAACGACCTGATTCATATCGGTGATAAAAATTATATCACACCAGTAAGCAAAGGAAGTTCTGACAGATATTTTTTCCTGCTTGAAGACACATTGTACAGCGGTACTGACAGCATTTATGTTATCTCTTATAAACCCCACAAGAACAGAAATTTTGATGGGCTTAAAGGCTTGTTGTATATCAATACCAATGGGTATGCTATTCAGGATGTAATTGCAGAACCCGCCAATGAAGAAGAAGGCGGCCTTGCAATAAAAATCCAGCAGAAATATGAACTCATTGATAACAAACAATGGTTTCCGGTACAGTTAAATTCCGATTTCCTGTTTAAAAATATCTCCGTTAATAATATAAAACTAATTGGAGAAGGCAGGAGCTATCTGCAAGACATTAACCTTAATCCTGTTCTGGACAAAAAAGATTTTTCGAATATTGAACTGGAAGTGAAAGATGCAAATGTTGCACCTGAAGATACATTATGGAAAGCATATCGTATCGATAGCCTTACTGCAAAGGATAAGCGCACCTACCAGGTAATTGACAGCCTTGGGAAGGAAGCACATTTCGACAGGACTATGCGATTTGCCGAAACACTTATGTCGGGCAAGATTCCTGTAAAGTTTGTAGACATTGATCTTGATAAAATTTTGCACTTTAATGGTTATGAGGGTTTGCGCCTTGGCATGGGAATTCATACCAATTATAAATTCAGTAAAAGAATTCTTGCTGGTGGATATGTAGCATACGGCTTTCACGATAAAGCCATGAAATACGGAGGGGACGCGGCATTCAAACTATCAGAGAAAGATAATCTTAGCATTGGTATAAAATATTATAATGATGTAAAAGAATCAGGGGGCATTAGTTTCTATGAACAAAACCCATTTCTTGGTGACGCTCAATTGCGTAATTATATGATAAAGGTGATGGACAAAACTGAGAAGCGGGAAGCATTTATTGCTTTCAATGCCTTGCGCTATCTGAAAGGTGAGATTGGTTTAAGCCAAATAAATAAATCTGTTACCAATGATTATGCTTATGGAATCAATTATGAGAATGTATCTGTGCTGTTAAAAAATTATAATTTCACAGAACTCTCGGCCAACCTCTGCTACAGCTATAAAGAAAAATTCATTAAAACATTACGATACAAAATTTCCCAGGGAACAAATTATCCAATAATATGGTTTAATTATATCCATGGATTTAACAATTTCCTGGATGGTGAATTTGCATACAACAAATACGAATTCAAAATAAAAAAATCATTTTATATTAAATCGTTGGGCACTCCTACATTCCACCTGCAGGCAGGATATATTGACGGGGACCTTCCTTATTGCAATTTATACAACGGAATCGGCAGCTACAGGCAATTCACTATTGCAGCGCCAAACAGTTTTACCACTATGCGTATGAATGAGTTTCTTTCCAATCGCTATGCTGCATTATTTTTTACACACAGTTTTGGAAAATTATTATTGCGTGTAAAAAAGTTTGCACCTGAATTTGCTGTAGCAACAAATTTCTGCATAGGCGATTTGAATAATGCGAACAAACATTTCAATGTTAATATAAGAACTCTTCGCAAAGGTTATATAGAGTCGGGTCTTCTTATAAACAACATTCTCAATACAGGGTTTTACGGACTTGGTATAGGCGCGTATTACCGTTATGGCAGCTATGCTTTTCCCGAATTTAAAAACAATATCGCTTATAAGTTTACACTTACATTAAATATGTGATGTGGGAGTTCTGATTCAGTAGTTGGGAGTTGAGACGAACTTCCGACTGAAGACTGCTGACTTTTCCATTATAATAAATAATAAGGTATCGTATTCTCATTTTTTGCTTAAAATTTTAATTTTATTAATATTTTTATTAATTTTATTAAGTTTTTCTTGCATTTTATTAATTTATATATTAATTTTGCAGAGTAAATACTTAATATTATGTCAAAATCATTTCCATTAAACTGTCCAAGTTGCAGTTCAAAACTTAAAGTAAAAAGTTTGCATTGCGACAAATGCGGAACAAGCGTTGAAGGCCTGTTCGATCTTCCGCCCCTTGCCAGCCTAACTTCCGATGATCAAATGTTCGTGTTACATTTTATGAAATACAGCGGCAGCCTAAAAGACATGGCGAAACATTTAAATCTTAGTTATCCAACAGTACGCAATATGCTGGATGAGGTCATTCAGCGTATTAAGAAAATTGAAGTAACATACAATCAAAATCAAGCCAAATGAAAACCTCGATGTTTAACCCATTTACACATATTGCCGGCGCCAGGGCTTTACTGGCAGGCATTTCAGGTATTCTGCTAACAGGAATACTTTGCTACTTGAGTGGCACACACCTTGATGGCGTACTCGACGTTCATTTTTCCAGCGAAGGAACTATTTATTTGTTTCTTGCGGAAGGCCTTATTGATCTGGCATGCGTAGTTTTTGTTTTAAGCCTTTTGGGTTTGATAATTGCAGGGCTTCGATTTCGCTTTATTGATCTTTTGGGGACCTTGTCCATGGCGAGATTACCATTTCTTGTTGTTCCTCTGATTGTGATGGTTTTCCCACAGCAAAAAGTTCTCGACTATATTCTTTATACATATTTAAAGATCGGAGCGCCTGTAACCATAGGAAACTGGGATATTATAGGATTTCTCATCGTAACAATCATTGGACTTTTAGTGATCATCTGGTCGATTGCTTTAATGTATAATGCGTTCAGGATTTGCATGAATATTAAAGGCCCTAAAATTGTACTTTCATTTATTTGCGGATTAATTCTTGCTGAAATCTTATCGAAAATAATATTCTTCATATTCTCTCCAACTACAAATTTAATGCAATGAAAAAGTTTATAATTATCATAGGATGTCTCCTATCGCTAAATACATTCAGCCAAAATAATTCTTCAGAAAATTACTCACAAAAAATTAATGGATACTGGCAGGGTTTACTTTCCTTTAGTGGTCAGGACTTTCACATCATTTTCGAATTCAGAAAAAATGATAATGATTCCCTTACAGGGAAACTCAGTGTAACTGAACAGGGCGTAAAGGATCTTCCCATGGATAAAACCTGGCTCACCGACAGTTTGCTTTCACTAACAAGCAAAGCCGCACATTTGCGCTACGAAGGTGTCCTGAATACCGATAGCATGAAGATCAATGGAACCTGGATTCAGGGTAAAACAAAAATCATTCTTAATCTTTCATATACCGATACTATTAAAGTTGTAAATCATCCGCAGGAACCCAAGATGCCTTATCCTTACAATGCAGAAGAAGTAACAATAGAAAGTACAGGTGGTGTAAAGCTTGCAGGAACGCTGACATATCCCTCTACAGGCAGTAATTTCCCTGCCGTGGTGCTGGTTACAGGATCTGGTCCGCAAAACAGGGATGAAGAATTACTCGGGCACAAACCTTTTCTGGTTATTGCTGATTACCTTACCAGGCATGGGATTGCAGTGTTAAGATATGATGATCGCGGAACAAATGCTTCCACCGGAGATTATGCAAAAGCTACAACTATGGATAATGCGGACGATGCACTTGCTGCTGTTGCATTTCTGAAAACAAATACAAAAATAAATACCTCAAAAATAGGAATCATGGGGCACAGCGAAGGAGGTATTGTTGCACCTATGTGCGCGGCAAAAAGCAAAGATGTTGCTTTTATCATCATGCTTGCAGGTCCAGGCCTCAGCGGCGATAAAATACTTTCCCTTCAGAGTTATCTTATCGGTAAAGCTCAGAACATGAATGAAGATACACTGAAGACTGAAATTGCAATGGCAGAAAAAATTTATGCAATTATTAAAAAAGAAAAAGATGATAAAAAAGCTGGTGAGAAAATCAGAAAAGTTATGATGGCAGCTGTTCCCGACAGTTTGAAAAAAGATATGAAAACTTCAATTGAAATTGGACAGCAGATTGCAATTATGACCAGTCCGTGGATGCGGTTTTTCATTTCATATGATCCCCAGAAAAGCTTAACGAAAGTGAAATGCCCTGTGCTTGCACTGAACGGTGAAAAAGATTTGCAAGTACCGCCCAAAGAGAATATTGGCGCCATTGATAAAGCACTCAAAAAAGCAGGCAATAAAGATTATATTATTAAAGAACTTCCTGAGTTGAACCATTTATTTCAACATTGCAAAACCGGATCACCTACCGAGTATGCAAATATTGAAGAAACATTTTCAGAGGACGTTCTTGAAATAATTACAGAGTGGATACTTAAACATTAAGAGGAAAGTTGCTTTTCAACAGGAATCAATTTTGTAATCTGGTGCTAAAAGTCATCTTACTTACTTATATTTTCTTTATTTTTGATTTCAAATATCTCTATGAAAATCAAAGATAAGTATTGGGTGTTTTTAATTATAGCAGTAAGCTTTATTGCATATTTACCTTTGTTCAGTAATAATTTTACTTATTATAGTGATGATAATTATGTTATTAATAATAATATAATTAAACACCTTTCGCTGCATAATATCAAATTCATTTTCTCTTCATTTTTTGATGGTCATTATCATCCTCTTACAATGATATCGCTTGGTATTTCTTATAAAATGGGTGGACTGGAAACTCCCGCATACCTGGTGACTAATCTGGTGCTCCATCTTACAAATACAGTATTGGTTTTTTACCTGATCAAAGGAATGTTTAAAAACATAGACCTTGCAGTGATTACCTCTGCGTTATTCGGTTTACATACTATTCATGTAGAATCAGTAGCACGAATCACTGAACGCAAGGATGTGCTTTTTACCTTGTTTTTCCTGATTGCGTTAATTTATTACATACGATATATTTCAAGTCTGAAAAACAAACATCTTATCTGGTGTTTTGTCTTTTTCTTTTTATCACTATTATCCAAAGGACAAGCTGTATCCTTTGCTGTTACTATTATCGCAGTAGATTATTATTATAAAAGAAACCTGATCAGTCGGCGTGTAATCCTTGAAAAAATTCCTTTCATATTGTTTGCAGTTTTATTCGGAATATTAAACATTTATGCGCAGCGATATACAGGGTATTTTCTGGATTATTCTAAAATGCCATTCTATGAACCTTTTGTGGACGCGACATATGTTCTTACAAATTATATATTCAAGTTGCTGCTTCCTATAAAACTTTCAGCATTGTACCCTTACCCTAACCCTTTAGGTTCGGCCGTTCCTCTTTATATGTGGTTGTATCTTATCACTCCCGTACTATTGCTTACCCTGTTGCTTTATTTCCGGAAACGTTCACGAATAGTGGTCTTTGGCATTTTGTTTTATATCATAAATGTATTACTAATGTTACGCATCATTCCTGTGGCTGAAAATGTAATGCCCGATAGGTATAACTATATTCCGTCCATTGGATTTTTTTTATTGGTAGGTGTGGGCTACATCCATTTTACAACAATGTTTAATAAATTCAAATCCAGGGCGACAATTTTCATAATGATTTATGCTTTGTTACTTTCTGTTCTTACTTACCAAAGGTGTTTGGCGTGGAAGGATGGATATTCTATTTGGAAAGATGCTTCTTCCAAATATCCCGAAAGTTCAATTATAAAGCTGAACCTGGCTGACAATGAATCAAGAAAAAAGGATTATATAAGCGCCATGGCTGACCTGAACCAGGCAATTTTGCTGGATTCAAATAACATTTTAGCTTACATCTCCCTTTCCAATATTAAAAAAGCTGCCGGAGATATGGCCGGTGCTACTGAGATCTATAAAAAAATTATTAGTCTTCATCCTGGCTCCGCAGATGATCTTGTTAATATTGCCTCAATAAAAGTATTAACAGGTGATATTGATGGTTCCCTTAGGGATATGGACAGCGCCATTCAGATAAACCCTTACAATGCAAAATATTATTTTAACCGGGGGAATCTTTATAGCATGAATAAAAATTATACAACCGCTGCCGCAGATTATGATAAAACAATTTCCATGAAGCCTTATTTTATTGCCAGTGTATATCTATTTCGGGCAAAAGCGCTGACAATGCTGGAAAAATTCAACGAAGCAATTGCAGACTGCAAAGAAGGATTGCTTTACGAACCAGGAAATAAAGAATTACGAAATACTAAATCGCAGGTCATTTTTATTAAAGAAAATTTTAACCGCAACGATAATTTTAATGATCCTTCCAAATATAATGAAAAGGGAGTAACCTTATTTAATAAAGAGGCCTATCCTTTTGCCATGTTTTATTTTGACAAAGCACTTGCACTTGATTCAAACTATACCCATGCCTATCATAATAAAGCTATTATCAGTTACAAAACAAGAATGTACCAGGATGCATGGGAAAATATTCAAAAGGAAAAAAAATTAGGTGGAAAAATTGACACTACGATCTGGAATTCCCTAAGCAAAATGCAATTAAAATAATCATGCTTCTTATATTAGGTTTGCAGTCGATCATTCTGCTGTAAATCATTATTCATGCATAATCACGATTACTAAAAACTTTTTTCTAACTTTACAACCTTAATATTTTTTCACCATGAAAAATAAAAAATGGTATGTTGTAATACCAATTCTTTTGGTAGTTGGATTACTCCTATGGTTTTTCAGTTCTATTGTAACATATATTCTGATTGCTGCAGTACTTTCTATTATTGGCCAGCCTCTTGTAAAGTTATTAAACAACATTAAACTTGGTAGGTTTGAATTTCCAAGGGCTTTAAGCGCATTGATCACGCTGCTGACAATGATGTTTATTGTTTTCATTATATTCTGGCTGATTGTTCCACTGATTGCAGAACAGGCGGATTTGCTTTCCGGGATCAATACCGACACGCTATCGAGAAGTTTTAATGAGCCCATCCAATACATGCAGAAAATTTTGGTAAATTATAATCTGATTTCTCCAGACGAAGATATTACTAAAAATATCTCGGCCCAACTTGTTTCTGTAATTGGGGTTACGCAGTTTTCAAATTTTATCAATTCTATTGTTAGCTTCACAAGCAGCCTGTTCGCTGCTGTTTTCGCCATTTCATTCATCACATTTTTCTTCCTGAAAGATGACAGGTTATTCTTTAAAATGATAATGGGTGCGACACCAGTTGAATATCAAACGGAAACAAAACATGTGCTGTTTGAATCAAAACATTTGCTTACACGCTATTTTATAGGGCTTTGCATCGACCTCACACTCGTGATTAGTTTAATCACCTTTGGGATGTGGCTTCTTGGTTTTGAGAATGCATTGATGATAGGTTTCTTTGCCGGCATTATGAATATCATTCCATACGTAGGTCCATTCATTGGCGCAGCTCTAGGTATCATCCTTGGGCTTACAAGTAATCTTAGCCTTGATTTCTCTACGCAGATGGTTCCATTGATATATGAAATGTGTGCAGTATTTTTAATTGTAAATCTCCTGGATGCCATGGTGCTGCAGCCGACTATTTATTCCAGCAGTGTAAAGGCCCATCCGCTTGAAATATTTCTGGTGATAATGATGGCCGGAAGCATTGCCGGAATTCCGGGAATGATGCTGGCTATTCCATCATATACGGTTTTAAGGATCTTTGCCAAGGAGTTTTTTAACAAATTTTACTTCGTAAAAACACTTACTAGAAGCATCGACAATTCTAACAACACCTAGTGAAAACAAATTCTTCAGATTTCTGGAATTATATTTCCACACTTTCGTTCAGGAAAATCTGGAATGTTATTATTAGTTATTCAGGATATTTTTTTACAATTATTTTCAGGAAGCCCATATATTGGGGAATGCCCGTCAGCGCTTCCATTGAAGCAACAACTTTATGCAATTTAAAATGCCCTGAATGCCCCAGCGGATTGAGGAAATTTTCACGCCCCACTGGCACTATCGATCTTGAGCATTTTCGAAAATATATTGATCCGATTTCGAAAAACCTTTCTTACCTGATGATCTATTTCCAAGGGGAACCTTATCTGAACAAAGCGTTTTTCGATTTGGTGAGATACGCAAAATCGAAAAATATTTTCACGGCTACATCAACTAACGGTCATTTTCTTGATGATGAAAACGCACGCCAGACAATTGAATCGGGGCTTGACAGGTTGATTATTTCACTTGACGGCACTGATCAGGAAAATTACGAAACGTACAGGCGTGGTGGTGATTTTGAGAAAGTGATTGTAGGAATAAAAACACTGGTTGAGCATAAGAAAAAGTTGAAATCAAAAAAACCTTTTATAATTCTTCAGTTTCTTGTTCTGAAAAATAATGAAACCAAACTTGCTGAAATAGCTGAATTATCAAGGCAATTAGAAGTTGATAAACTTGAACTAAAAACTGCGCAGTTTTATAATTTTAAAAATGGCAACCCGCTGATGCCCACAAATACTAGGTATTCACGATATACACAAAATGCAGATGGATCATTTTCGTTAAAAAAGAAAATTAAAAACCGTTGTCTCCGCATGTGGCAATCGCTTGTGATAACATGGGATGGAAAAATTGTTCCCTGCTGTTTTGATAAAGATGCCACCTACCAGCTTGGCGACTTAAATAATACTTCTTTAAAAGAAATCTGGAACAGCAGTGATTACAATGCTTTCAGAAAAAAAGTATTTAATAGCAGAAAAGAAATTGATATCTGCTGTAATTGCACGGAGTGAAATTTATTTATTGCCACATTGAGAAGAGGTATAGCTTCGTATCGAAATGCGACATGTAGCTGCCAGGCTTCGAGACGTCATTTCACTCCTCCTCTGCCTGACGATATCAAGAAACAAGAAACGAAATTGAAAATTGTTAAAATTACACAGAGTAAAGAAAGAATTTTTTCGCATTCAACCCACAAACTTCAAAAGACTCTTCCCACTGCCCCTACAGACTTTTGAGGTTTCCCGGACTGCCTACTGCCTCTGCCTACTTAAAAGAAATGCCGGGTATTTGAAAAAATTAAACTGTCATAATATCTTTTTCCTTAGCAGCAATGATCTTATCAATTTTCAGGATATATTCATTTGTCAGGTTTTGGATATCGGTTTCTAACTTTTTTATTTCATCCTCTGGAGTGCCAGCCTTTTCAAGCTTCTTTGCGGTGTCGTTAGCATCTTTGCGCAAGCCTCTTATCACAATTCTTGCACTCTCAGCTTCCGTTTTCGCACGCTTTACATATTCCTTTCTTCTTTCTTCAGTAAGTGGCGGAACAGGAATTCTTATCACCATGCCGTCGTTCATAGGATTAAAGCCCAGGTTCGCAAACATTATTGCTTTTTCAATTGGTTGCAGTGCATTTTTATCCCAGGGTTGTATAAAAATAGTTTTGGGATCGGGAGCGCTTACATTGGCCATTTGGTTCAAAGGGGTGATGGTTCCGTAATAATCAACCCTGATTCCTTCAACCATCTGCGGACTGGCTTTGCCTGCCCTAACTTTTTGCATTTCACGTTCAAGATGCTCAAGTGCATTTTGCATACTTTCCTTGGCTTCTTCCAGACAAAATTGAACTTCTTCTGACATATATTTTTATTTTTAAATTAATATTTCAAAATCAATAATTAATTATCCTATTCCCCTTTTTTCAAAAGTTTATCGTATTCTTTTTGTATTATCTTTTGCTTCCAGCTATAAACCATCAGGTAATGTAGTAACACTCCAAGTCCCCATCCGCACATAGGATACAGCGGCCATTTATGATCATATACACCATCATTGATATAACCCACAAACGCCCATAGAACCCACAAAAATGCAATTACAATAAAATAAATGATGATATGAATTTTAAAACTTGCACGTTCGTGAGCCTTTTTCCAGAGTTCCTGGTCGCGGTTGAAATTTGATTCCATATCCTTTAGTTTACAAGCGTTCCGATTTTATCGCCATTAACAATCTTTACAAGATTACCTTTTTCATTCATATCAAAAACAATCAGTGGTAATTTATTTTCTTTGCAAAGTGTGAATGCAGTAAGGTCCATTACATTCAATTGTTTTTCGTATGCCTCATCAAATGAAAGTGTTTCGAACTTCTTTGCATTTTTATCTTTCTCGGGATCGGCTGTATAAATCCCGTCAACGCGTGTGCCTTTTAAAATGACATCAGCTTTTATTTCTACAGCGCGTAATGCGGCGGCTGTATCAGTAGTAAAGAATGGGTTTCCCGTACCTGCGGCAATAATTACAACTCTTCCTTTATTCAAATTTTCAAGCGCCCTTCTTCTGCTCATGGCTTTGCATAACGGATCGATTGCTATTCCTGAAAGAACTACTGCAGCCACTCCAATGTTCTCCAAAGCCGATTGCAGCGCCATGCTGTTGATTACTGTGGCAAGCATTCCCATGTAATCTCCCTGCACCCTGTCGAATCCATCATTAACACCCTTTAATCCGCGGAAAATATTACCTCCTCCAATTACAATAGCAACCTGGACCTTTTGTTCCGATACTTCACGGATTTCAGCTGCATATTCATTAAGCCTTTGTGGATCTATACCATACTGGCTGTTTCCCATCAGTGACTCTCCACTAAGTTTTAAAAGGATGCGTTTGTATTTCATGATTCTTAATTTGGCTATAAAGTTAAAAAAAATCCGCAAAGGAAAATTCATGCATCAAAAAAAAGAGAGGAACAATGCCCTCTCCTTTTAAAATTTTCAAATTATATTATGCTCCAAGCATTAATCTTTTAAATACGGTAACTTTTAATTCTTTATCAGTTTCTGATAAATACTGTCCAACAGTTTTCTTTGTATCTCTTACAAATTCCTGGTTAAGCAGTGTTCTTTCTTTAAAGAATTTATTTAATTTACCTAAGGATATTTTTTCAAGCATATCTTCTGGTTTGCCTTCCTGGCGTGCCTGTTCTTTGCCTATTTCAATTTCTCTGTCAATCGTATGCTGATCAACATTATCCTTATCAATAGCAACTGGATTCATTGCAGCAATCTGCATGGCAATTTCTTTTCCAATCTGGTCAACTCCTGTAAAATTGTCCTTATTAAAACCTACAATTGTACCAAGCCTGTTGCCTGGGTGGTTGTATGCAAAAGTTTTCGCAGCTTCGATAAGTTCGTAAGCAGCAACCTCCATTTTTTCACCTGTTTTACCAATAAGGTCTGTAAGATTTTCTTCTACAGTTCTTCCGTTGAAATTTGACGCTTTAAGTTCTTCCAGATTTTTAGGAGTCTGCAGAATTGCAAATTCAGCAACATCGTTTACAAACTTTACAAAATCTGCACTTTTTGCAACAAAGTCAGTTTCACAACTTACTAATACAATAATTGATTTTTTTGCATCAGCTGATGTTCTGGCAAGGACAATACCTTCGTTAGCTGCCCTGTCGCTACGGTTGCTGGCAACTTTCTGTCCTTTTTTTCTTAAATAATCAGTTGCTTTTTCGAAATCTCCGTCTGATTCAACAAGCGCTTTTTTGCAGTCCATCATCCCTGCACCTGTCATCTGTCGCAGCTTGTTAACGTCTGCTGCTGTAATATTAGCCATTTTGATTTGTATTTAAATATTATTTTATCGGTTTCTTATTAAGTCCAAGAGGTTTTTTTGCTGGACCTTTAGGTCTTAATACCGGTCTTTTTGCTTTTTCTTTATTATCGGTTTCTTCATTCAATTTAAGAACTGCTGCCTTTGCTGCTGCTTTCTTGTTTTTCATAACTTCATCGTCATCATCGTCTTCTTCAAGTTCAGCAAGCGTTTTAGCTTTCAGTCTGTCTATTTCAGCAGCTTCTTCTTTTTCATCTTCAGCCTGTTTGTCTTTATCAAACTTTCTCTCAGCAAGTCCTTCTTCAATAGATTCAACCATTGCTTTTACGATCAGCGCAATTGATTTTGCAGCATCGTCGTTAGCTGGAATTGGGTAATCCACTTCATTCGGATTTGAATTGGTATCAACAATTGCAAACGTTGGAATGTTCAGTTTTTTTGCTTCAGCAACAGCAATATGTTCTTTGCTGATATCAACGATAAACAGTGCAGAAGGCAGACGAGAAAGATCGGAAATACTTCCAAGATTCTTTTCAAGTTTAGCACGTTCACGGCTTACCTGCAGACGTTCCTTTTTCGACATATTGTCAGAAGTACCATCGGTAAACATTTTATCGATACTTGCCATTTTGCGAACAGCCTTGCGTATAGTAGCAAAATTTGTAAGCATACCTCCGGGCCATCTTTCAGTGACATAAGGCATATTAACGCGTTTTACATAATCAGCAACGATATCTTTTGCCTGTTTCTTGGTTGCAACAAATAATACTTTCTTGCCCGATTTAGCAATCTGCTTAATTGCTATAGAAGCTTCATCTATTTTTGCAATGGTTTTATTCAGGTCGATGATGTGAATTCCATTTTTCTCCATGAAAATATACGGAGCCATATTGGGATTCCATTTTCTTTTAAGGTGTCCAAAATGTACACCAGCATCTAACAAATCATTATAGTTAACTCTTGCCATGTGATATATTTTTCCTCGATATTAACGTTTACTGAACTGGAATTTCTTACGTGCTTTTTTCTGTCCTGGTTTTTTGCGTTCAACCATACGCGGATCGCGTGTCATCAGACCTTTTGCTTTTAGAACAATTTTGTGTTCTGCATTGATCTTAACCAAAGCCCTGGCAATTGCAAGCTTCAGAGCTTCTGCCTGACCACTTACACCACCACCATCAATATTTGCAATGATATCATACTTACCAACAGATTCGGTAAGTTCGAGAGGTTGATTGACCACATATTGCAAAGTTGGGATTGGGAAGTATGTATTAAGTTCCTTTTTATTAACTGTCATTTTGCCGCTACCGTCCTTAACAAAAACGCGTGCAACAGCATTTTTTCTTCTACCTAAAGCATTGATAACTTCCATACTATTATTTGATTGAGTTTATTTTTATTTCTTTCGGTTGCTGGGCAGCATGCGGATGTTCGGTGCCTGCATACAAATAAAGGTTCTTTAACAACTGAGCTCCGAGCCTGTTTCTGGGAAGCATTCCCTTTACTGCTTTTGATATTACCTCTGTAGGGTTTTTCGTTAGCAATTCCTTTGGTGTGGAAAAGCGCTGACCACCTGGATATCCGGTATGACGAACATATTCCTTTTCGGTCATTTTATTACCAGTAAGGCGAATCTTCTCAGCATTGATAATTATAACATTATCGCCACAATCAACATGCGGGGTAAAATTGGTTTTCAACTTTCCTCTGATCAATTTGGCAACAACAGAAGCAAGCCTTCCCAATACTTCGTTCTCTGCATCTACCAGAAGCCATTCCTTCGTGACAGTCTCCTTGTTGGCAGAAATTGTTTTATAAGTTAACGTATCCATTGGTATTGTTTAATTTTATCTAAATATAGCTCCCCTTTTGTAAAATGGGAGTGCAAAGGTATAACTAATTTTTTATTTAACAAATTTAACGACAATAATTTGTTGGTATTTTAGACAAAGCTATTTATCAAGCCATTCTAAAAAGTTTGCAAAGTTATATTTATTTTCCTGACCTGCAAATCATTTCAATAAAGGAACGTTCTGTTTTTTACAAATTTAACAAAAAAAGGGCGAAATCAATCCCCCTTCATCAAGTTGCTTAATGTTTTTATTGTTTTTTTCTTTTCCCTCTTTTTATAAGCCACAAAACCAGATAAACAACAGCTGCTGCAATGATCCATAAAGGCCACAGGTATATTAGTGCAATAAGAAACATTTGCAATGCATGCCATCCACCCGAGAAGGCTTTGCCAAGTTTATAGAAGAATCCAGATTCCGGTGCTGGCTGGAAATCAAGTTTTTCGTAGAAATGCAGATTGATAGTGCTAAATTGTACCTGGTCATTCATGTATTTCAGTTTGCCTTCTGCTGCATCTATTTCCTCGCTTATTTGATTCAGCTTTTCCTGCACCTGCAGTATATCGTAGGTGGTTTGGGCCTTTTTAAGAATTTCAGTATACCTTGTTTCCACTTCTCTCTTCGATTTCAGCCTGGCTTCAGTATCTACATAATCTGCTGTTACATCCTGGGAAGAAATTTTCTTATAATCAGTATATATAGATAGCTCGATAAGCTTGCCGACAAGATCGTCAAAACCTTCAGGCTTAATACGTATGGTCATATCATTTGTAATAGTGTAAGAATTTGTAGCCTGATTTTCTGTTGAAATATAAGCGCCACTTTTCTGAACAATGTCAACTATTTTTGTGCGTGCATCTTTAATGTCTTTGATCTGAAAAGAAATATCAGCAGTTTTAATAATCTTGGAAGGAATCTTTGTTTCTGCTGCTTTCTTAACATCTATTTTTTCCGCGTCCACTGTGGATGTGGTTGTTATGGCTTGCTCATTTGAGGTTTTTCCTGAAGCACCACTCTTATCTTTGTACTGATCGGTGGCTTCACTTGCAGGAGCATCATAAAAAGTTTCACCTTTTTCTTTTTCAAGAGTGGTGGTGTTTGAAACGTCCATATCCTGTTCAGTCTTTTTATCAGCTGATGAACATCCAGCCAATTGCATGCTTCCTGTGATGAAAGCAGCAATGACTATTGAAATTAAAATTTTTGTTTTCATATTCTGTGTGTTTTTGGGTTTTTTGATTTCGGAGATTCACAGTTATGATTATCTGAATTGCAGTTTTCCATAAATATTTTATTTTTTTCTTGACATGTGATAAAAAATTGTTTTACTTTGCATTTCAAAGTACTTTTAATTTTCAAAATATGACAACAGAACAGGATCATATCAAAACACTGACCGAAATCAGGACCATCATGGAAAAATCTTCGCGGTTTATTTCGCTGAGTGGCCTTTCCGGAGTATTTGCCGGTATCTTTGCACTGCTTGGTGCTGCAGGAGCATTCTTATATCTGAATATCGGCCTTTTTTCAACCGGTTATTATGAGAGGGGTTATGAAGGCAGCAGCCTGAATATTGATGTCCTTACCTTCTTTTTCATGGATGGATTGACAGTACTTGTCCTGGCTCTGGCCTTTGGGATCCTTTTCACTGTAAGAAATTCAAGGAAAAAGGGCGTGCCAATCTGGGGCACTATGGCTCGGCTCACAATAATTAATCTGTTTCTGCCATTGAGCATTGGTGGCATCTTTTGCCTGATATTGCTTTATCATCACCTGATATTCCTGATTGCACCCTCAACACTTCTGTTTTACGGATTGGCACTTTTCAATGCGGGAAAATATACCCTTATAGAAGTAAGGTATCTTGGGCTTACAGAAATGTTGCTTGGATTGGTGGCTTGTTTATTTGCAGGATATGGATTATTGTTCTGGGCGCTGGGATTTGGAGTGCTCCATATTATCTACGGTACAGTGATGTATTTTAAATATGAAAGGTCATGATCTCGATCGAGCTGCTGAACAAGGCCTTTGAAAACCGCATCAGGCTTGGCATTATGTCGGTGCTGATGGTGAACGAGAAGATCGATTTCAATAACCTGAAAGAAATGCTGCAGGTTACCGACGGAAATCTTGCGAGCCATATTGCAGCACTTGAAAAAGCTGAGTACATTAAAGTACATAAGCAATTTATTGGGAAGAAACCACAGACTACTTACTCAGCAACAGCATACGGCAGAAAGGCTTTTCATGAACATCTTGATGCTCTTGAAAAACTAATCAAACAAAGAAAATAAATCCCAAACCACCAACCTATGAAATTCACATTTATCGTAAATATGATAAAAGGAACAAGGTCGACATTCAGTCGCTTTGCTCCATCAACAATTGCAGCAATCTTCGGGACCAGCATTGCAATTTATCTTACATATGTAGACGAGAACATGTTTCAGGTTGAACAATTATTCAGATATATCTTCTGTGCATTACTCGGATTGCCTTTATTCATTGCCATTCGTTTATTTTCTGAAAGAAGAGACTTTAATATAAAAATTCAAATTGTTTTTAATCTACTGGCATTGGGCTTGTTGATTGGTTACTTTTTTACATTGTCACAAAAAATTGACTCAACGAATTCAATACGTTTCGCGCTATTAATGATCGGAATGCATTTACTGGTGTCGTTTTCAGCTTTTATAGGGAAAAAAGAGATAAACGGATTCTGGCAGTTTAACAAAGCATTGTTTTTACGATTCCTGACTTCTGCCCTATTTTCGGCTGTTTTATTTGCCGGACTGGCACTTGCTATTTTAGCTATTGACAAATTATTTTCAGCAGATTTTGATGGCCGCATTTATGCAAGATTGTGGTTTGTAATAGCTGGCGTTTTTAATACCTGGTTTTTCTTATCAGGAATTCCTTCAAAAATTGAAAACCTTGATTCTGTAAATGATTATCCAAAAGGGTTAAAAGTATTTTCCCAATATATCCTGCTTCCTTTGGTCTTGATTTATTTCATGATTATTTATGCCTACGCGCTCAAGATCATCATTACATCTAACTTCCCAAGCGGCTGGGTATCGAACCTCGTAATGTTTTTATCTGTTGCGGGAATATTCTCATTGTTGCTTATCAATCCTATTAAGGATTTGGATGAAAATAAATGGATCAAGACATTCAGAAGATTATTTTATATTTTTCTTTTGCCGATGCTTGCCTTACTTGCCGTTTCAATATGGAAAAGAATAGACCAGTATGGAGTTACCGAAAACAGGTATTTCATTGTGGTGCTAAATGCCTGGCTGGTGTTTATCAGTTTGTATTTTATTTTCAGTAAATCAAAAAACATTAAGATGATTCCTTCAACTCTATGTGTTTTGGTGCTGCTAACATGTTTTGGGCCATGGGGTGCTTTCAGTATTTCAATAAAAAGTCAGTTGAGAATTCTGGAAAAAAATCTGACAGAAGCTAATATACTTGTTGATGGGAAAATAAAGAAAGCAACCAAGGAATTGACATATGACCAAGGACATAAAATTGTTTCTGCAGTTGATTACCTTGAAGAAGTAAATGCTCTCAACGAGCTCAAACCATGGTTCACAGCAGATATTGATACTATCATAAATAAAAATGATAATGATGAATATCGCTGGTGTGATAAATCATCAGAAATATTGGGATTGATGGGAATTAATGAATCGAATTACTTTTTCGCTAATGAATTGCATACGCAGAATGTTTATTATTATTCAGAAGAGATGAAATCCATACAGGTTAAGGATTTTGATTATCTTATAAATTATGAGTTCAGTAATTATGATTACTATTCACAGGAAGATACTACAAAAAAAGTCAGCACCACCTATTATACATTGAATAATAATGATAGCCTCGGGATTGATTTTTATTACAAAAAAGGCAATATAATTTTATATAAAACAAAGGAACCACTTATTAATATTGATCTTTCAGAAGTAATTGAAAAAATAAACAATTACAAAACTGAAAAGCATGAAAGCAATTTGTCAAATATTCCAAGTGAAAAAATGATGCTGGAAAAAGAATCGGAAAAACTAAAAACCCTAGTATATTTCAAAACCATTAATGGTACAGCAGATAGTAATAGTAGCGGTGTTACCAAATACGAAAATATTTCAGCCAAGATCCTGCTGAAACTAAAATAAGACAAACAACTTCGAACCAAATGAACCACTTCAACATAAAAAAATTTAATCTTTTTACTTTGTATTTCAAAGTACTTTTAACTAAAAACCATCCATATGAAACGAAATGATGTTATTTTACTGATTGCTGTACTTGCTTACAGCTTCCTGTTCTTCGAACAAATTGCAGGAATTAATTTCTTGCTCTTTAACATGCTTATGGTATTCCTGCTTCTCTGGAAAGACAAAGAACTCATTAAAAACAAGAACTGGCGGATGATTGCAGCCGGAAGTATTGTAACCGCAGTGTTTGTCTTTATCCATTGCAATACACTTTGTTTCATTGCAAACTGTATTTCATTGCTTCTTCTATCGGCAATGAGTATGAGTAAAAACTCCTCTATATTTCTAGGACTGCTTTATTCAATCTACTCAACGATTGCTTCCATTTCATTCATGGTGATCGACATTCTTGAAAAGAAAAAGCAAAAAAAAGAAAGCAAAAAAAGTGTTTTCTGGCAACGTTCATTGCTTATCACGATTGGTTTTTTAATAATTCTTGTTCTTTTCTTTCTTTACCGTGAATCGAATCCGCTGTTCAAGGATTTTACAAAAAATATCAATCTTGATTTTATCAGTTTCAGCTGGATTCGATTTACACTGCTTGGTTTGATATTGCTTTACGGATTTTTCTATCACAGGAATTTTCGAGTTTTATATAAATACGATACGACTGTTACAAACAAATTATCGCCCGAAATACCCACAAATAAAGAGGTTACAGGATTCCGAAAATTTTTCACCACCGATATTGAACTTAAAACAGGGATTATATTGCTCGCTCTTTTAAACCTTCTGATTGTATTTGTAAATGCACTTGACATTACTTACCTGTGGGCTGGCAGCGAATTACCAAAAGACTTTAACTATTCCGAATCGGTGCATCAGGGCGTAGGAACGCTGATTTTTTCAATATTGATTGCAATAAGCATAATTCTTTTCTTTTTCCGCGCGGAACTCAATTTTATCAAAGGAAATAAAACAATAAAACTATTTGCAATTCTCTGGATCATACAAAACGCGATGATGGTAATTTCCACCATTTACAGGAATTACCAATACATAGATGGTTTCGGACTTACCTATAAAAGAATCGGAGTATATGCATATTTATTTCTTGCTGTGCTTGGATTGCTTTCAACATTTATTAAAATTGTCAGTAACAAGAGCAACTGGTACCTATTCCGCTTCAACGGATGGACATTCTATATTGTACTTGTAATTGCTTCCATGTTTAACTGGGATCGTTATATTACAAATTACAACCTTTCTTATGCAAAAACACTGGACATTGAATATTTACTTAAACTTTCTGATGCCAACATTCCCGAATTGCTGATCTATGATAATGGAAAGAAACTTACAGGATTTGTTTCAAGCACGGTTCTTTCGTATGAAACGCAGGAAGATCTGAGAATGGGTAATTACAGCTATCCTAAATCATATCAGAATATTCTTCATTCCAAACTTTTCCGGTTTATGAAAATGTATGAAGAGTATGGCTGGAAATCGTGGTGTATCGATCGTCAGAATTTACATCAAAGAATTCTTACGATCGAAAACGAAGGAAAATTATCTTCCCTTGATCTTTCAACATGCAAAATCACAACCCTTGCTCCAATCAAGGCCTTTACTCATCTGAAGGTTCTTAACCTTAGTTCTAATACTCTCGAAAACATTTCAGAAATTAACTCATTTTCATTACTTGAAAAGTTAAATCTTTCATCCAATAAATTAAGTTCTGTTGACAGTCTTTCAAAACTTGAGAATTTGAAAGAGTTAAAATTATCATCGAATACAATTTATGATTTTAAATCATTGAAAGGCCTTGCAAAACTTGAATTGCTGGACATTTCAACTAATGGATACATAAATTTAGAAAGCATTCCGGTCTTTGAAGAACTAAGCTATTTGGACATTTCAGGAGATATTATAAAGGACTATACCCCTCTTGCAAAACAAAAATCGCTGCAAACTCTTATCATAAATGCTGCAGGAAACAGGAATATTTCAACAATTCCATCACTTACAGAACTCATTGTTCTAAGCATTAATTCGAACAGTATTAATCCAGATGACGTAGTCTTGATGCAGAAACTTTCCTCCTGTTCAAAACTTATTGAACTGGATATTTCCAAGAACAATCTTACAAGCTTCGAAAATTTCGATATAGGAAATAAATCAATTAATAAAAGTGAAGTCAGTCCGTTGTTTCCCGCTCTTACGAAACTGGATATTTCAAGCAACAAAATTACTGACCTGAACGGTATAAAGAATTTTCCTTCGTTAGAAAATTTACAGATATCTTCCAATAATCTCACTGATATATCAATGATTTCTGAATTGCCAGGTCTTCAGAAACTAAATTTGAAAAATAACCAGGTGAAAAATATTGATGTATTAAAATTTCTCCATCAGCTCACAATGCTGAATATTTCTGGAAATCCGATCAGCAATACAGACATGTTGAAAGATCTGACAAAACTGGATACCTTAATTGCGTCTGGCATTGGACTGACTAATATCAGTTTTATCTCCAACATTACTTTAATAAAATCTCTTGACCTGAGCAATAATAACATCAGTGATATTGCACCTTTGCTCAAACTTACGAAACTTCAGTCACTGAACCTCACCGGAACAAATGTTACTGATTATTCTGTTCTGAAAAATCTCAAAGGCTTAAAGGAGTTATTTATTTCCAGCATCAAACCTGAGCTGTTGAAGGAATTACAGGCAACACTTCCCGGTACTAAAATTTATGTAAATAATCAGGAATTGAACAATCAAAATTAGGAAACCCATGGTAGGACACAGAATAGTATCGGGTATAATTGCCTGGCTGAAAACAGTTCTGTCAGGGATGGTCTTCTTCGCGCTATTAATTTTACTAATGCGCGATACGATTGATTGTTTTAACTTTTTTGATGAACTATTATTCGTAATACTAAATGCGTTGATAATGTTTTTTGTCAGTGCCATTTATATAAGCTTTGTGCTGATTCCATTAAGTTTTATTGATGGAACAGCATTCGGGAAAAGAGCAAAAACAGAACTACTAATAAGATATTTTCCTTTTATAACAGTGATTATGCTTTTGATACTTCTTTGCTTTTTGCCTTTTAAAACAAGCGAAGGAGAGTTGAATGGACGGTCAATAATATTCTTTTTAAATCTGTATCATGCAGCATATCCAGGAATCATTTTTTTCATTCATACATCCAAAAACAGGGAACTTAAAAAACAAAAACATGTTAACACAAGCGGAAATCAGCAATTACAGAACATTTGAAAAAAGAAAATCATTTTCATTGCAGGCACGATTGAAAAGCTTTACGTATGCTTTCAGTGGATTCAAACTATTATTTCGTAATGAGCATAATAGCTGGATTCATCTTGCAGCTACAACAGCAGTAGTAATTGCAGGAATCCTGTTTCAGATTTCATTGAATGAATGGATAATTATTTTAATCATGATTGGAATTGTTTTCATCACTGAAATATTAAATACAGCCATTGAATATTTGTCGGATTTCGTTTCTCCGCAGTATTCCGAAAAAATTAAACACGTGAAAGACCTGGCTGCAGCTGCTGTTTTAACATCGTCAGTAGTTGCCGCTATAATCGGATCAATTATTTTTTTATCAAAAATCATATAAACCATGATAAACTTTAATTTCTTAAAAAAAGCTGAAATACCGCTGCTGCTGGCACTGATGAGTTGCTTTTGCTTCGCTTTATCTCTTGTCCGTGCCTATATCTCATCCACACCGGTATATTTATTCCTTAACTGGAATTTATTTCTGTCAATCATTCCATGGACTGTGAGCCACGCTCTGGTAAATAAGAAGAATCTTAAAAACAAATTTATAAAGTTGATTATGTTCATGGCCTGGTTGCTGTTCTTCCCTAATTCACTTTATATACTTACTGATTTATTCCATCTGAGGTGGGATTCGGGTTTCCCGATTTGGTTCGATTTTATTTTAATAACATCATTTGCATGGACAGGATTTGTTTTTGGGCTAGTGAGTTTGCTTAACATCGAGAAATTTCTGTCAGAAATATGGGTTATGAACATCGTAAATATTATTTTAACTTTGCTTTTATTTCTTGGAAGTTACGGGGTTTATATCGGAAGGTATTTGCGCTGGAACAGTTGGGATATAATAGTTCAACCGATTTCATTGATGTGCGATATAAAAAACGAACTTACCGATCCATGGGCGCACAAAGGAACCTGGGGTATGACTATACTTATGGGGGTGTTATTAAACATGATGTTCTGGTCAATAAAACTTTTACAGAGTAAAACACTTTTCAATAATCCGGTAAAAGAATTAAGTCATGATTGATAAAATCATTAAAACAATTATCTGGCTGAGTATTTTCAGCATTGCCATGGCCTTCATGGAATCGGCCATAGTAGTATATCTGCGGGCATTGTATTATCCCGATGGATTTTCGTTTCCTCTGAAGATGATTGACACCAATATTGCAGTCACAGAATTTTTCAGAGAAATTGCTACAATAATAATGCTTGCAGGTGCCGGAATAATTGCAGGAAGAAAGAACATCGAAAAGTTTGCATTTTTTATTTTCTGTTTTGCTGTATGGGATATTTTCTATTATGTCTTTCTTAAGATTTTACTAAACTGGCCAGAGTCATTTTTAACATGGGACATTCTTTTTATAGTTCCTGTAACATGGGTGGGTCCTGTAATAGCACCAGTTATAAATTCTTTAACGATGATACTGCTTGCAGGAAGTATTGTTTTCTTCGCTGAGAAAAAAGGAAATGCGAAACTTGGAAAAACTGAATGGTCGTTATTAATTTCAGGATCATTTATTGTAATCTTTACCTACACTCAGGAATACATGCAATACATGACTCAGCAATTTTCGATAAAAGAACTTTTGGGAATTTTAAATAATAAGGGAGTCATTATGTATGCGTGTACCTTCATACCAAAACATTTCAACTGGATCATTTTCGAAATTGGAGAATTGATGTACCTTGCAGCCATTATAATCTTTTGCCTGAAAATGCAAAAAAAATCCCCGTCACAATAAAGGACAGGGATTTCTGATTTTTTATTTTGTATTATTTCGCAGAGATATAATGAGTCTCCGTTTCAAAACCAGCGATATCCTTAACCCATAATTCATTTGATGTCAATCTTAGGATTGTTGCTTCTGAAGTGGAAGAACCAGAAGTCACTCTCAAAGTTTCTTTTTTGCTTCCAAATTCCCAGGTACCCTCAGTGGTTATGGTACTACCTCCGAAAATCATGGTGCTAATAGCGGTGCCATCACCTTTAAATTCAATGGTATAATCATCGCTGCCGGTTGTAGTTTGTCCAGCGGTTATAGTCTTTTCAACTTTCCAAGTATTTACAACACGCCATTTTGCTGGCCATGGACTAAAGGTTGGGCCGTCTTCATATTTTTTACAACCAACGAATGCAATCATTAAAGTAATGACAAGGAATAAAAGTTTTTTGTTTGTTTTCATAGGATAAGTTTTTTAGTGTGTCAAATTTAGAATTTTTATTTTAATCGAAAAATTTATAATGTTTACGAATTGGCTTTTTTACTTCCCACACACATTTTAATCCTTTTTTAAAAGTAACAAAGTCACCTGGTTTTATATTATAATCACCTTCGTCTGCATGAATTGCAAATTCACCTTCAAGAATCAGGCATTCTTCGTCACAGTCATAGTACCAGTCGAATGTGGAGATTTCTTTTGTCCATATTGGCCAGGATTTAATTTCTTTCTCAGCTATTTCGTTGTCGCTGAGTTTTTTAATTATTACACAATTCATTGTTTATAATTTTTACTTTACTTCGGCTCAAAAATAATATATATTTACCTTCTTGTTTTTTTTTACACAAAATATTTTTTATGATTTTTATCCTCCTTGCTCTAGCCATCGCCCCTGCAATAGGTATTATATTACTTGTTTACTTTAAAGATAAATATGAACGCGAACCTTTTTCGTTGCTTTTGAAATGTTTTCTGCTTGGAATGCTTACAATAATCCCGGCAATAATTATTGAACTTGCAGCGGGAAGCCTCGATCCTAGCAGTACCAGCAATCCTGCTTCAATTTTTATTTACGCTTTTTTTATAGTAGGATTAAGCGAAGAAGGTTCAAAATTTCTTTTGCTTCGTGTTTATCCTTACCGCAGTAAAAACTTCAATGAACCGTTTGATGGTATCGTATATTCTGTTGTAATCTCGATGGGTTTTGCAGCAGCTGAAAATATTTTCTATGTACTTGACGGAGGTATGAGCGTAGCTCTGCTTCGCATGTTTACAGCAGTACCGGGTCACGCAGCATTTGGCGTATTGATGGGTTTTTATGTTGGAATGGCCAAATTCAAAAACCATAGCTTTGTATATTTAATTGCGGGTTTACTTGTTGCTATTGCAGCGCATGGCTTTTATGACTGGTTCCTGTTTCAGGAAGATATGCCAGGTTTACAATTATTGGCTTTTGTATGTTTGATTGTGATTGTCATTTTTTCTTTCAGGGCAATGAAAATACGAAGGAATAATTCACCATTCAACCCTTCAAATCAACCATCAGTAGCACCTTTATCCAGTGGAGGTCAACAACTAAATTAATGTAAGTTGCGTTTTATAAAATAATTATCTTTGCAGGCTTTAACTAAATCGAAAAAGAATGAAACAATTCTACGTAATCCTTGTCGTTCTAAGCATTTCAACATTTGTAAATGCGCAAAAAACTGCCATTACAGGTAAAGTGATCGATGCTAAAACAAAGGAACCATTGATAGGTGTTGCTATAGTTACAGAAGATAATACAGGCATAACTACTGATATTAACGGTCTTTATATTTTGGAACTAGTTGCTGGTTCGCATACCATTTCATTCAAATATATCGGTTATGCTGCAGAAACAAAAAAAATCACAATTAAAGAAGGAGAACTGAAAGAAATAAATATCAACCTAGAACCATCATCCAGTATGCTCAATGAAATGGTTGTGAGCGCAGGAAAGTTCGAACAGAAATTATCGGATGTTACTGTTTCAATTCAAACAATCAAACCTTCGATGATTGAAAACAATAATACTAATTCCATTGATAAAATTATTGACAAAACTCCCGGTGTCACTATCATGGACGATCAGGCTAGTATTAGAGGTGGCAGCGGATACAGTTATGGCGCAGGAAGCCGTGTATTATTACTTGTTGATGATTTACCAATGCTTTCAGGCGATGCAGGTGATGTAAAATGGAATTTCGCCCCTGTTGAAAATATTGAACAAATAGAAATAATAAAAGGTGCATCTTCTGCATTGTTTGGTTCCTCTGCTTTAAACGGAATCATAAATATCAGAACAGCTTATCCAGGTAACACTCCCCGCACAAAAATCATTGTAAACAGTGGCATTTATAACAATCCCAAAAGAAAAGAAATTATATGGTGGGGAAGCACCCAGCCAACTTTTTCAGGAACTCAGTTTCTGCACTCAAGGAAAATAGGGAATTTAGATTTGACAGTTGGTGCAAACCTTTTTACTGATCAGGGTTACAGAGAAAAGAATGACGAACAGCGTTACCGTTTCAATATCAATACACGTTACCGGGATAAAAAAATAGTGGGTCTCTCGTATGGCCTGAATGCAAACTTTATGAATGTAAAAGGCAATGAGTTTCTGCTCTGGCACGATGGAGACTCTGGTGTTTACAGGCCTTCGGATTCATGGACACAACAAACAAACAATAGCAGGATGAACATTGATCCTTTTATAGTTTATCATAATGAAAAAGGTGATAGGCATAGCCTAAGAGGAAGATACTACCAGATAAACAACCGAAACAATACGGATCAGTCATCACGCTCTAACTTATACTATGGAGAATATCAGTATCAGAAACATTTTAAAAAAGAACTTACCCTGACTACAGGTCTAACAGGAACATATAGCTTTTCGGTTGCTGATATATACGGAGGAATCAGACACTACTCGGCAAGCAGTGGTGCCTTTGCGCAATTTGATAAAAAAATAAACCTGCTTACTATTTCTGCGGGAGCCAGGTATGAGGTATTTAAAATGGATGAGGATAAAGACAATTCCCGACCTGTATTTCGAACCGGTATAAATTATCAGCTTGCTGAAGAATCTTTTATAAGGGCTTCGTTTGGTCAGGGTTTCAGGTATCCAGCAATTGCTGAAAAATACATTCAGACTTCTGCTGGATCATTGAAAATATTCCCTAACGATACGTTGAGGCCTGAAACTGGCTGGAGCGCTGAGATTGGATTCAAGCAGGGATTTAAAATTAGCAGCTGGTACGGATATCTTGATATTGCCGGTTTCTGGACTCAGTATCATGATATGATCGAATTTACGTTCGGACAACATTATCCTGATTCAATTACGAATCCTTCATTGACTGATTATTTCTTTTATACTGGATTCAAAGCTTATAATATCAGCAATGCACAAATATATGGCGTTGACATTACCATCATGGGACAGGGAAAATTCTTCGGACTTCCAGCTACACTTCTAATGGGATACACATATACCAACCCTACCGATCTTGATTTGAACAGGGATTCCTTAAAATCAAATGGAAGCAATATTCTGAAATATCGTTTTTATCATTCTGCAAAAGCTGATTTCGAAGTTGCTTATAAAGATATTTCAGCAGGAATAAATTTGGATTATCATAGCTTTATGATAAATATTGATAAGGCTTTTGAAGACACATTGCGGTTACCTGATGGTCATCCGATTATAATTAATAATGTTCCTCAAATGTTTCTGCCAGGACTAAAGGAATATCGTGATAAGCATCACACAGGTGATATTGTTTTTGATTTTAGATTGTCATACCAGATCACTGAAACTTCGAAGATTTCGATCATTGTTAAGAATATTTTTAACCGTGAATATATGCTGCGGCCCGGTGATGTGCAGCCACCGAGGAGCATTGCTTTGCAGTATGCATTGAAATTTTAATACTTTATTTCCTGTTTCGTATATTTGTAAAAAATCAACGAACTGGAAAAACAAAAGAACATCCTGATTTGCCCGCTTGACTGGGGACTTGGACATGCCACACGCTGTGTTCCGATAATCAATAAATTTATTAAGAAAGGTGCAAACGTCATAATTGGCGCTGATAACAGGCCTCTCGCTTTTTTAAAAAATGAATTTCCAGATTTGAAATTTATTCAATTCCCCGGATTTGAAGTTCGTTATCCGGATAAAAGAAGCATGGTCTTGAAGATGTTGCGCTCTCTTCCGCAATTACTAAAAAACATAAGAAAGGAAAGAAAATTACTTGAAAATATTATTTCAGATTATAAAATTGATATTGTAATTTCTGATAATCGTTATGGCTTGCAAAGTAAAAATGCAACATGTGTTTTTATTACGCATCAGCTCAACATTCAAAGTCCTGGAATGCTGAAAATCTTTGAATATTTTCTGAAACAGATAAACAAGTATTATATCAAAAAATTCAGCGAATGCTGGGTCCCCGATTTTAATAACAGCAATAGTATTTCAGGGGAACTTACGAAGGGCTTCGAACAATTTGGCAAAGTGTTTTTTATCGGAATGCTTTCAAGGTTTAATAAACCCCTTACTTCTTCGCAAGATCAAAAAAAACTGAATGACCTGTTGGTTATTCTTTCCGGTCCTGAGCCACAAAGAACCATTTTTGAAAATATTGTTCTCGAACAGTTAAAAGACAATAAGAATTTAAAAGTTCTTATTGTAAGAGGAATTACAGAAAGTAACGAAGTAGCTGATGTTACCGAAAATATCAGGATGGTGAGCCATCTTCCCACACAACAGATGGCACAGGCTATTTCAGATGCCGGAATTATTTTATGTCGTCCTGGTTATTCAAGTATAATGGATCTTGTGACACTTGGTAAAAAAGCAATATTTGTGCCCACTCCCGGACAAACAGAGCAGGAGTACCTGGCAACTTATTATATGAGAAAAAATATTTTTTATACTGTCAAACAAAAACGGTTCAATCTCTCCAAAGCGCTTGAAAAATCGGGCTTTTACAATGGATTAAAGGCAGCCAACGACTATAAAGTGTTGGACGAAAGAATTCAGTTCCTGTTAAATTGATTTTTTGCATCTTTGCTCATCAATAATTTTAGTGCATGTCATCACCAGTAATCATTTTTTACAAGTTTTTAAAATTCGGAATCGTCGGTGCTTCAGGAATGATCATTGACTTCGGATTGACCTATCTATTCAAAGAAATCATTAAAATTCAGAAATATGTTGCCAATGCTATTGGTTTTACAGCCGCTGCAATTACTAATTATTTCTTAAACAGAATCTGGACTTTTCACAGTACTGATCCGGAAGTGACCATGCAGTTTTTGAAATTCTTTTTTGTCTCGCTGGCGGGGCTTGGGATCAACACACTAATTCTTTATACTCTTGTAAGCAAGTACAAACAGAACTTTTACTTTTCGAAGTTAATAGCAATAGCTATAGTGATGCTATGGAATTTTACAATAAACTTCATATTTACCTTTTAATGTTTCTAACCTCGCTCTGGTTTTTTAACATTAATATTTTCTAACACAAAATCATAAGTATCACCATGCTGAAAAAGCTACGAAACAATCTAAGAATAAAAAGCAGTGGCATATTTACTGCAATTATATATATCCCTATCTTCCTATCAATGTGTTATTTTATCTCGTATACGAATGCTGAAAAAGCTAATGTTTCAGGCAGATTCATTGAAAAGCCTTCTGTAACTGATACACTTCCAGACTCGGTACTTGCAAAAATACAGACAGCGATTGATCTTGCAAATGCAACGCCAAATGAAACAAATTATATTAACCTGAGCCTGTTGTATTATCAATGCGGCAAGTACAAAGAATGTATTGATGCAGCAAAAAAAGCTATTGTTTATAATGCTGAAAGTTATTTAGCCTACAACAATATTTGCAGTGCCTCAAATCAGCTTGGCTTATGGAACGAAGCCATTGCTGCAGGCAAGAAAGCACTTGAATTAAAACCAGGCAATCAGCTTGCAACAAATAACCTGAAGTGCGCCACAGATGGAAAAGCAAAGCAAGATGAATATTTACAGGATGCAAGAGCACTTTTATTGACGCACCCATCGGAAAACAATTACATGAATCTTGGTTACCTTTATTACACGGCAAGGGAGTACGAACTTGCTATCAATACTTATCAGCAAGCGCTTGCATATAACAAAAACAATAGCATTGCCTACAATAATATTTGTTCGGCTTACAATGAACTTGGCAAATGGAAAGAGGCTTCGGAGAATTGCGAGAAAGCGCTGAAGATTGATTCAACTTTTACACTCGCGAAAAATAATTTAAAATTTGCCTTAAAAAAATTAAAAGAATAATTTACTTTTTCAGTTTCTCTTCTTTGAAACTGAGTGGCAGTATATCTTCAACTTTTTCAACAATTAAAACTTTCCCGGTTTCACCAGTAAGAATAACCCTGATAGGAGAACCCTGCAAATGCTCATATTCTGCAAGAACCTGTCTGCACGAACCACATGGAGAAATAGGACTTTCCACTTTGAAATTTTTTGATTTCGCAGTAATAGCAATGGTATTCATTGCAATACCAGGATATTGTGAATAAGCAGAAAACGCTGCCACTCTTTCAGCACAAAGTCCTGATGGATACGCTACATTCTCCTGGTTACATCCTTTTACGCATACTCCGTTCCCAAGCATTAAGGCAGCACCAACCTGAAAATTTGAATAGGGTGCATAAGCAACTTCAGCTGCTTCCCTTGCCATAGCGACAAGCTGCTTGTCATCAAAAGAAAGTTCATCGACAGAGGCGTATTCAAGTATTGTAGTATTATATTCCAGCTTTTTCAAAATACTATGATTTTAGTTAAGCCCTGCAAAATTAATATTAATTCCTAATATACCTTTTTCAATCACATATTTCTTTCTCAGGTTTCCTTCCAAACAATAACAATGCATTAAAGAGAACATCGAAAGTAAGACCAATAGCAATGACGGCAAGCCCTGCAAAATAAATATTGCGGTGATATTTCGAATTCATTGCTTTCAATAAAGGCGTGATGCTTTTAGTTGAAGAACTATTTTTCTTTATTCAAAATTATAGTGCCGCTCAGAATACCTGAATAGGTCTTGGTATCTTTAAGTACCTTGATAGCTTTGTTCACCTCCTGATCTGTAGATAGCGACGCCTCTAGCCTGCCCTTCTGAAAATAATACCTTGACACTATTTCTTCTTTTAAAAATATTTTTATTTCATCTTTAAATTTTTCAAGATCCGCCTTTTTGTTATGCATTATTTTATTTTGTAATGCTTCATATTCAGTCTTCACTGCATCATAATATTTTTCATCCTCGGCATTTTCTTTAAAGTCCTTTAGCGTCTGCTCGCTCAGAGTTATATAATCATATTCTTTATCTGACAGGAAAGCAATAAAATCATTATAAATTTCATCAGTTATTTCAAATTTCTTAGCGGAATCAATAGTTGTATGAAGGCTCTTGTATTTTGTTGCATAATCAAAAACCAGAAATTTGGTTACGAGACTTGCAGAGATTTTGCTGTATTTAACTGGTTCCAGATAAATATCAGGTTCAATTCCACCACCGTCATATACAACCCTGTTATTCTTTGTTTTAAAAGCTACTTTCAGCGAATCAGGAATTTTTGCAACACTGCCGTCGTCATTTTTCTGAGAATAATCAATTGCCTGGATGCAACGTCCGCTTGGAATATAATATTTAGCTACGGTAACCTTAATTTTGGTATTATAGCTTAAAGGGATAATATTCTGAACCAATCCTTTTCCATACGTTCTTTCACCTATAATCACGCCACGATCAAGATCCTGAATGGCACCTGTAACAATCTCCGATGCAGAAGCACTTCCCCGGTCGACCAGAATTGCTAGTGGAATTTCCTTGTCTGTAACCGGATTCAGAGAACGATGAAAATTGTTTTTATCTTTTAATTTCCCTTTTGTGCTAACAACAGTGATTCCTTTTTCCACAAAAATATTTACAATGTTTACCGCTTCATTCAGCAGTCCGCCACCATTCCCGCGAAGGTCGATCATACAGGCGGTCATTCCTTTTGCTTTTAATGCAAGAAATGCTTCCTTCACCTCTTTGCCTGCATTCTGATAAAAATTAGAAAGTTTTATATAGCCTGTAGTTTCATCTACCATGCCATAATATGAAACATTCTCAATTTTTATCTCGGCACGTTCAATGGTTTTTTCAATAGTTTTTGTTTCACCTTCCCTTTTAATCAATAGTTTTACTGAAGTTCCTGGTTGTCCCCGTAAAATCTCTGTAACCTGGTCGGTAGTTTTTCCTTTTGCCGATTTATCATTTATTTCTAAAATAATATCACCTGACCTTAAATCATTTTTTTGAGCGGGAAATCCTTCATAAGGATCAGAAATCACGACATAATCACCATTCTTATGAATCAGTGCACCAATACCACCATATTGCCCGGTGGTCATAAGTTTATAATCCTCCAGTTCCGACTCTGAGATGTAAGTTGTATAAGGATCAAGGGATTCGAGCATAGCATCAATCGCGGTCTTCATAAGTTCTCCGGGTTTCAGCTCATCGACATAATTTGTATTCAGCTCTTTATATAATGTAGCGAAAATGTCAAGATTCTTGGCAATTTCAAAATCAGTATCAACAAAGCTATACGATAAAAAAGAGGCTGTAATAATTACTGCACCTGCAATTACGAGCCTGAATTTTCTGAATGACAACAATAATCTTTTCATAATGAATTGCGTTAAAATAAATTATTATGGAACCGGATCATAACCACTTCCACCCCATGGTCCACAAGAAAGAAACCTTTTCAGTGTAAGATATCCTCCCTTAAAAGGGCCGTATTTTTTGATGGCTTCAATTCCATATTGCGAGCACGACGGGCTGTAACGGCACGATGCAGGCAGTATAGGAGAAATGGACATCTGGTAAAAACGGATCAACAGGATAAAAAACTTACCTAGTACCTTTTTCATTTTCCTCTACTAAACGTTGTAAAATTAAAATTATTTTAGCCTCTGCTTCACTGTATGGAATTATATATTTACCAGTATAAATAATAACAAATGCCATTTTCATGGAAGGTTGGGTGATGGAATCATACAAAATCTGCTTGTTTTTCCTGTATGCTTCCCTGATAATCCGTCGTATTCTATTTCTGTCGACTGCGTTGCGAAAATTCCTGGAAGAAACGGTGATCATCACTTTTGCTGGAAATCTGCCTTCAATAGAAGTGTTAATCCATACTAATTTAAAAGGACTCAGATAAAAACTGAATCCTTTTTCAAAAAGTTCTTTGATAATCTTTTTTTCGCTAAGCCGTTCTTCTTTTTTAAACGTTTGCAATGTCAGAAAATATTGTTTCCGTTATAAGAAGAAACGGAAGAGATCATTTGCATTTAGATGCTTTTTCCAGGAACTGTTCCAGCGCCATAGTCATTGATGGAGCTTTTGGAGTTGGTGCCTGTATCTGCAAAGTAAGCCCTGCTTCTTTAGCAGCATTAGCAGTGGTAGAGCCGAAGGCAGCAATCATCGACTTATTCTGTTTGTAATCCGGATAATTCTGGAACAGCGATTTTATTCCGGCCGGACTAAAGAAAACTATAAGGTCGAATTGTGCAATGTCAAGATCGGTTATATCATTTGGCACCGTGTTGTAAAATACGATCCTGGAATAATTGAATTTATTTTCGTCCAGTAATTTTGGAATATCTGGTTTTAAAATGTCGGATGTAGGTAAAAGATATTTTTCCGTTTTATGTTTTTTCATCAGGTCGACCAGTTCTGAAAAATGCTGACGCCCGTGAAATATTTTACGTTTTCGATATAAAACATATTTCTGCAAGTAAAGTGCAATAGACTCCGTAACACAGAAGTATTTCATGGTGTCGGGCACAGTAACCCTCATTTCACCACAAATTCTGAAGTAATGATCAATCGCATTCTTGCTTGTAAAAATCACCGCAGTGAATTCAAGCAGACTGATCCTGTCCTGCCTGAAATCCTTTGAGGGAACACCTTCTATTTTAAAAAGCTTTCGAAATAAAATCTTCAGATTATATTTTTTAGCAAGTTCAAGATAAGGATCGTTTTCCCTTTCAGGTGGCGGTTGAGAAACCAAGACATTTTTTATTTTCGCCATCAGCACAAATTTAACTTCTTAAACATAAATATAACTCTGCACTTGCCGGATTTATTGACCATTGAAATAAATCAATACTTTTGAAATAAGGATAAATGGTAAAATTTCCAGCGTGCAAAGATACAAAAATAAATAATACACTGAAATTTTTGCATTTGAACCTGTAATAACCAATCCCCGGAATAATCGGTATAAGTATAAGGCTGCCAGCATTGCGATGCCGACAAATATCATTATTTCACTGTGAATATAGGCTACAAGGATAATCACTGGCAGCAGCGCCACGCCAGCTATCTGCCCAAAAATAAAAATATTAAGCACATAATCGGAAGCTTCCTTTACCGATTTAAAAATAATACCAGATATGTTAAACAGTCCCATCTTCAGCAAATAAAACAGCAATACGGCAATAAATATTTTTATAAAAAGCAGTATTTCAGCTACAGTTGATTTTGGCAGAAGAAAATAGAAGTCATAAATTGAGAATATAAAAAGGGACATTCCAATTATAAACGAACTGAATAAAAAAATTGAAATCCTCTCTCTGTAAAGTCCGCCATCTCTTGATAACTGGTTAAATAACCGGTTTGCAAAAAAAGCTTTGAATATTTGCTGAAGCCTTCTGAAATAGCTGTATTGTGCAATAGCAAAAAGAAAAAAACATATGAGGATTACTCCTGATACCCAAGCAGGATTAATTTTCTCCTTTTCAATTGAAACTTTTCCGGAAGGCTGCAATTGATGCATTGAAAAAATTGACTTTTCATAGGTCTTCGGTTGTACAATCTTTACCGGTAATATCCTGTTCCTGATAAAAACAGAATCATCATTAATCCCAATCAGGCTAGCAGGTACCTGATCTTGAAGATAAACAAATTCGCGGAACCAGGAAATTGAATCTTTGCAAATATAATTAGGGTTATATGAGAGACTGTCTGTTGTCATTTTCAAAATAAACTGCAAATTTACATCAATAAATGAACATAAGTGTTTCTAATTATACCTTGTTTTCAAAGATTACTAAAAACTGCTTAAAATGAGGAATAGCATCGAGTTATTGATTTTCTAAAAGATCCAATCAATCTGAAGTTCCGTTAGGAACTTATGCGATAATAAATATTTATAATATCGTTAAGTACTGTAAATCAATAAAAAATATCGCCAAAAGGGTAAATTGTTTCATTAAAAAATATTTTCTTTTTGTCATCAAATATTTATTACATATTTTTGCGCCAATTAATAACCAAAAATTTTATGATTATGAAAAAAATGAGAAACATTTTTATTGGTTTGATTGCAGCTGCAGCTATAACCTTAACTTCTTGCTCAATTACCACTCCAGGTCAGGCTACTACAAACCCTGTTGGAACAAAAGTTGGAAAAGCTTCAGGTACTTGTTATTTAAGGTTCTTATGCTTTGACGTAGATTATAGCATACATTCTGCTGCAAAAAACGGTGGAATCAGCAAAATAGCTACTGTTGACGTAAAAACTACAAATGTTCTTGGAATTATCTGGACATTTGAAACAATCGTTACAGGAGAATAATTTTTATTATCTAATAAAAAGGAGTAATTCCGAAAAACGGTTTTACTCCTTTTTTTTATCCATGAATGAATGAAAAAAAGAAGAATTGTTTTGCTTACCACTCTCGTAATTATTTCAGGAGTGTTTATCAGCATTGTGATCGCAAATTATACTCCTACCGACAGGGTAAAATTCGGTTACATGGAATGCATCAAGCTAGATTCCGGCGAATACAGGGTTGATCCAATTGATTCCATTTCAATCCATGAATTTCTGCGCGATTACCAATATGACAAAACTGAAATTTACCTGAACCGAGTACTTCTGGGAAAAAACAAAACTTTTATTGCAATGTCAACAAGGCTAGCACCACAGGAGTACCTTTCCCAAATGAACAAGGACAGCCTATTGACAGTTTTTTATTCAAACCAATACAGCAACTCCAATAAACTTTATTATTCCTATTTTATTAAAAAAAACAGCAGATTCGCGTTTAGAACTCTCTATTCAGAGCCCAAACACGGCAATATGATTCTTATTGATATCATGAATAAAGATTCCCTGACGATTCATAAATTGTACAACGACAAAAATTATCTTATCAACCGGCTGAATTGTGAAAAATAAATATCTTTCATTATTCCTTATACTAATACTTGCTGGATGTTGTGGTTCTCGTGGTCCCAGGTCAAAGGCGGGTTTTGTCCCTCATATGAACCTGGTTGAAATTCTTTACAAGAATATGGATGAGAGTATATTTTTCGCTGGCCCTTTGTCCTTCAGTGATATTGAAAAAAAAGATAAAATACAAATAGATTTTACCGCAAGTGTTATAAAAAATATATGCGACTCAGTAAAGTGCAATTTTACATTGATTACGGAAAATCCAAGTGTAAGTAAAGATTCTATTTCAGTGAAAACTACTGACACTACTATAACAAATAATAAGCTGGAGATTTTATTTACCAATATAACTAAAAAGACTTTCCAGTACCGATACAGCTTTTACATACCCTACTACGATTACATTAAAATTCTGGATTCTTCATCCCTATCTTTAATATTCAACAAAAAAACATTTGCAGCTCCACGTCGTTGGAAAAAAAATGCCAACGAAATGAAAACAAAACTTGGCTGGCTTATCAGCGGATATCTATAAGCAAACTCAACTGCTTGTAATCCTTGAATTCTCGGAAACCAGAAAATTTTTCCAAAATTAATTTTACAAATTAAAATAGTCCTATATTTGTTGGAGTTGATTTGTGAATGTATTAACGATATAAATTTATTCATATTTAATTTTTTAATTCTATGAAAATTCTTGTTTTAAATTGTGGAAGTTCTTCAATAAAATACCAGCTGCTGGACATGGCGAACAACGCAGATGTCCTGGCAAAAGGATTATTGGAGCGTGTTGGAATCAATGACAGTGAATTGAAACACCATGCCAAAGGAAAAGAGACTTACAAACTGGTTCAGGATGTCCCGAATCATGAGATTGGTGTTGACCTCATCCTGAAAACCTTATTACACCCTGAACATGGAGTGTTAAAGAATAAAAATGAAATTACTGCTGTAGGCCACAGGGTTGTTCATGGTGGTGAGAAATTCAGCGGAAGCGTTAAGATAACACAAGAAATCATTGATAAAATGGAAGAATGTGTTGACCTTGCACCACTGCATAATCCTGCAAACCTGAAAGGAATTTATGCAATGCAGAAAATTCTTCCTGAAGTTCCTCAGTGCGGAGTATTCGATACGGCCTTTCATGCAACAATGCCTGACTTTGTTTATCTGTATGCCTTACCTTATGAAATGTATGAAAAACATAAAGTGAGAAGATATGGTTTTCATGGAACCAGTCACAGGTATGTTTCCCTGAAAGCATGTGAAATGCTGAAACTGGATTATGAAAAAGTAAAAATCATTACATGCCATTTAGGCAACGGTGCATCAATGGCTGCCATTAAAAATGGAAAATCTTTTGATACTACTATGGGATTAACTCCTGTAGAAGGCCTCATCATGGGAACCCGCTGCGGCGATCTTGACCTTGGTGCCATGCTTTTCCTTATGGAAAAAGAAAACATGGACACTAAAAAAGCAAATAACTTTATTAATAAAGTAAGTGGAATGGTAGGCATCAGCGGTGTTTCATCCGACATGAGGGATATTGAAAAAGCGGCCAATGAAGGCAACAAAAGGGCTAAGCTTGCTTTAGAAATGTATTATTACAGAGTCAGAAAATATGTCGGAGCTTATACAGCCGCAATGGGAGGTGTTGATCTGATAATATTTACCGGAGGAATTGGCGAAAATGATGGCGTATTAAGAGAAGGCGTTTGTAAGAATATGGAATTTATGGGAATTGAGTTTGATTTCGAAAAGAACAAAGGACTAAGAGGTAAAGATATGGTCATTTCAAAACCAAATTCCAAAGTAACTGTAATGACAGTATGTACAAATGAAGAACTTGTTATTGCTCTGGATACACTTGAAATTGTAAACAGGAATTAAATAATAACATATTTTAATTAATAATGCCGGATACTTTGCAGTATCCGGCATTATTTTTTTTGAACCATTACAGTAAAAAAATGAATGGACTGTGCAGAACGAACTCTTAATCGCCCATATCCTGCATCAACTCATCTGTCAGCTCCAGGTTGTGGAATACATTTGTGACATCGTCATCATCTTCAAAAATATCAGCGATGCGCAATATTTTTTGTGATGTTTCCTTATCGAGCTTTGTATAGGTTTTAGGAATTCGTTGAAGTTCGGCGCTTTCTGGCTCAATTTTCATTTGTTCCAGTTTTTTCATCATGGAACCGAAATCCTCCATAGCTGTAGTAACAGTGAAAAATCCATCTTCAAGAACCACATCTTCTGCTCCGGCATCGATTACTTCCATTATAAATTCATCCTCAACAAGTGTACCTTGTGGAATTGTAAAAACACCTTTGCGATCGAAAATAAAACTCAGGGAACCATTAGTTCCAAGACTTCCATTGTATTTGTTAAAAATAGAACGTACATTGGAAACGGTGCGCTGGATATTATCTGTGGTGGCTTCAATGAAAAAGGCCACTCCTCCTGGTGCATAGCCTTCATATGTTACTTCCATGAGTGCAGCTGAATCCTTATCAGCGGCTTTGCTGATGGCGCGTGTAATATTTTCCTTAGGCATATTAACACCTTTTGCATTCGCAATAGCCAAACGCAAACGGGGGTTGCTGTCAGGATCAGAGCCGCCTTCCTTAACGGCAACAGTCATTTCTTTTATGATTCGTGAAAATGCTTTTGAGCGCTTGGCATCAATAGCACCTTTTTTCCTTTTAATGGTTGACCATTTATTGTGACCTGACATATAGAGTTTTTTGATTATTTAATTTTAGGTCTGTAAAATTATAAAAAAATCATTTCGAAATATTCAAAAAAAATAAAAGTGCCATCCCGATCAGATGGCACTTCAGTTTAAATTATATATAGAGTTTTAAAGCCCGAGTAATGTAATGCCCACTGTGAAAGGATAAACCTGTGGTCCTTCATTCTTTTTGAACATCGTATTCAATGCATAAGAAGCATATAAATCTATTTTGCCGACACCCACTCTTACCATGGCACTATAGCGGAATGGATTCAGGTTAAAATCGTCGCGGGTTTTGGGATTGAAAGCGGTACCATTCAGTTCATACACCTGTTTTGCATGTGAGCCAAGCCTTACACTTCCAACAACACCAGCTGATATATGAACCGTTTTGTTGTGCTTTCCGAAAGGATCAGTGTCGAACTGCAGTAATAACGGAACATTCAGGTATGTTGCAAGAAGTTTGTTTTTCTTAAATACTACTGAAGAATCGTATACTGCGCTGATATAATTTGAATCAGGAGTTAATTTATAATTGTTGTTAAACCTGTAATTGCTTAGGTCAACGCCCATCCCGGTAACAATATTAATGTGTTTTTTCCAGATCGGAATTTTCTGTTCCCAGAAGTTAAGGGAAACATTAATCGACTTGCGGTATTTGAGATCAAGGAAGTCATATCCGGTTGGTGTTGTGAGTTCGTTGTTGACATCCAAATAACCGTTTACCCCAAGACCTACTCCAGCCCAGTATATATTAAAGTCCTTATGGTTCTTGCTTGTATCTCTTTTAGATTTTTCTTCGCCATTAACACCCTTTGTGTCTTTAATCATGTAAGCATTATAATCGCCCACATTGAATTTAATAGTATCATATTTTTGTTCATCATTGCCTATCTGCGTATTCTTTTCAGAACCTTTAAGTCCGTAGCTTCCAACACCGTTTACCTGAATATCCTTGGTAGCAGGCTCAATCAGGTAAGTAATATCTCCGGCGCCATTGATAGTTCCTTTAAGATCCTGCTTTACATTAAGTTTGGCGTCTCCTGTACCATTAATTTCAACTTTAGTTGAATTAGTTTCCAGTCCATAAGAATTTACATCACCGGCTCCCTTTATTGTAAGCGAATGAGAATCGGCAGTACCAACGTATTTAATATCACCGGCACCTTCTATCAAAGTAACCAACTCCTTTACACTTACATTAAGATCGAGATCAGAGGCAGAACCTTTCAAATACACTTCCAGTTTATCAGAAGTAATCTGCCCTGTTGTTTTTACATCGCAGTTCGATTGTAATTCCAGTTTATTTAGCTTGGTGCAGTTAATCACTACACCATCAGCTTTTCCTTTTATATAAAGAATACCATCTGTCACTTCTGCTTTCAAATCTTCAATATTACCTTCTGCAATGCTTACAGACGATCCGGTTCCCTGGCTAATAGTAAATTCAATTGGAGAACTCACAACAATGCTGCTGAATTCAGGTAATACTTTTTTTGTATTTTCTGTTTGCGCATAAACAGGAGATATTCCGAAATACAATACGAAAAGGCCTGCTGCAACTCGCAAATATTTTGATAGTGTTTTCATAGTTATTGTTTTTTAAGGGTTATGTCGTTTATTTAATTGTTGATTTCAATCGTAAGACGAACAACCCTTTCAAATGTTACAACAAAATTTATTTTTTTCCTCCGGAATTTCTTTTTCTTGAAACTTCAAAATTATTACCCAAGGCAAAAGTGAAACCGCTGTTGTCTTTCTTATGATCAAGACGAGCATTAGCACCTGTAAGGTTATTGAATTTATTAACTCCGGCATCGGCCACATCCCATAAAGTAATTTTGGAATCAGTGGGGGAAATTTTATCTTTTTTATTTTCAGGTGCTATGGATTTCTTAAGTTTAAATAATGCAAAATCTTTGAGTGATATAGATTTGCTATCATCTTCTTTAGGTTCCTCAGCCTGGTTTTTCTTTTTAAGCATCATTGCATAAAAATCCTCATATACAGTATTTTTCGTAAGCTCGCTCGGGTTATCACCAGACTTTTCAGGTATCTGCCCCGATGACAAAACAGAAACATACTGAAAATCTTTATATTCATTTATTTCATTGGTGGAATTAATCTGCGATCCCTGTATAAGGCTATTCGCATAATATTGCGTGTTTGCCATATTATCAGGTGTAATATTTTTTTGTAAATTGTGCTGAATATTCCTGTTTACATTAATATTGTCTCTGTCAGCAGTTTCAATAGTGTGGTATGTATTTATCTGAAGCAGAAAATAAATTGCAATCAACAATATTAAAGAAGCTGCTATCGAAACCGGATAGTAAATATTTTTCAGGGTGAATATTTTTGCAGTATATTTCAGCTTGTATATTGTTGCAGTCTTTACAGGCTGTTTCAGTTGTTGTTTCCTGTTAAATATAATTGCAGTGTCCTGAATAAGTTTTGTATCGCCAAACAATTTATATTCATTATGCAGTTTGGGATTTTTTTTCAAAAATTCTTTCAGATCGCTCATTTGCGAAAGCGTTAAATCGCCTTCCATTGCGGCAATAAAAAATTCAGCATAATTCTTTTCATTCACATCACCAACAGCAATGATCACCGATTTCTTCAGGCTTTCCTTACGATCAAATACAATTGAGCTATCAGGAGAAATTTTTGTTTTGAAAAAAAGATCAAATTCTTTTTTAAGTTCGGGATTATTTGCCAGAAAAACAGTTAACAATTTTTCCTGTTCAACACTTAGTTCCCCTTCAATACTTGCAATAAAATATTCCGTGCAATTTTCGGTTGTGATTTCAGAAGCAGGAACAGCAATCTTTTTCAGAGATTCTTTATCAGGAAACTGAATTGATAAATCTGTTGAAATTTTTGTTTTATTAAATATATCAAATTCCTTTTGAAGTTGCGGGTTCTTTGTAAGAAAAGCTTTTACCATTACAACTTGCTCTTCAGTAAGGTCGCCTTCCAACATTCCAATAAAAAACTCTTCGTAGTTTTTTTCATTGATTTCACCAACTTCAACAATCACAGGTTTCTTAAGGCTTTTCTTTGCATTGAAAACAATTTTCTGAGACGGAGGAAGGCTCACATTTTCGAAATGGTCGAATTCTTCTTTCAGGTCGTAATGAAGATCCAGAAATTCCATGAGTTCTGCTTTCTGCGAAGCAGACAGGCGTCCTTCAAAATAGTCAAGGAACCAAATCTCATAATTATTTCTGTTAATTTCCATTTTTCTTTTTCTATTCGTTAGCCACACTTCGATAAACTCGGTGTGACACTCTTAAATTATGTCAGGCTGAGTTTATCAAAGTCTGACCAATATTTTCTACATTACATTTTCCAAACTTCCAATATATTCTTTTAAAAAAATTCTTGCCCTATAGATATATACTTTTACCTGTGATTCATTGAGCCCTGTTATTTCTCCGATTTCCTCATATGAATATCCTTCATAATCTCTTAACAGAACAACTGATCTTTGAATTTCAGGCAATTTATTTACTGCATCCTTTAGTATTTCTTTTAGTCCCAGGTATTCCTTACTTCCTGATGACTGATTGTATTCAATATCTTCAAAGCTCGTAAGCTTTTTATCTCTTCTTATAGTATCGACCATTGTATGATACGCTGTGGTAAAAATATACGACCGCGCTTTTTTATAGTCGACGTCTCCGACTTTTTCCCACATCTTAATGAAGGAATCCTGAACGATGTCTTTGGCTTTATCCTCGTCGCGAATATTGTGCAGAACGAAGCGATAAACTCCGTCAGAGTAGTCATCAACACATTTGTTGTATTCTTCTGTTGTCATTATGTTGTGGAATTTTGGTGCGATTCCTGGCATATGACGATACCATTATGCGGAATGTTACAGCCAAATTAAAAAAAAATTCGGAAATTATACAGATAATTGAATTTCAGGAGAATAAATTATTCATCAAGTTTCAATACAGCCAGAAAAGCAGATTGAGGAATTTCGACATTTCCTACCTGTCGCATACGTTTTTTTCCCTTTTTCTGTTTTTCAAGAAGCTTACGCTTTCGGGTAATATCACCACCATAACATTTTGATGTTACATCTTTACGATAAGCTTTTATCGTTTCGCGTGCAATGATTTTGGCGCCAATACCGGCTTGTATGGCAATATCAAACTGCTGCCGAGGAATTAGCTGGCGAAGTTTTTCGCAAATTTTCCTGCCAAACTGCTGTGAATTTTCGCGATGTATCAAAGCTGACAAAGCATCCACAGGATCACCATTCAATAAAATGTCAAGTTTCACAAGATTTGCTACACGATATTCTATAGGGTGATAATCAAAAGAAGCATAACCGCGGGAAATTGATTTAAGCCTGTCATAGAAATCGAAAACAATTTCAGCAAGAGGCATTTCAAAAGTTACTTCAACACGGTCGGTGGTAAGATATACCTGGTTTTTAAGAATTCCTCTTTTGTCAATACACAGTCCGATTACAGGGCCAATGTATTCCGATTTTGTAATAATTTGTGCGATGATATATGGTTCTTCAATACGGCCCACGTGAGTTTCTTCGGGCATATCCGAGGGATTATTTACAATTATCATGACCCCCTTTGTTGTGTATACATGATACGAAACGTTCGGAACAGTATTGATAACCGTCATATTGAATTCGCGTTCCAGCCGTTCCTGCACAATTTCCATGTGAAGCATACCCAGGAATCCGCATCTGAAGCCAAACCCAAGAGCAGCGGATGATTCAGGCTCAAAGGTAAGAGAAGCATCATTTAGCTGAAGTTTTTCCATTGCCGTGCGGAGTTCTTCAAAATCATCTGTTTCAACAGGATAAATTCCGGCAAATACCATGGGCTTTACATCCTCAAAACCCTTTATCGCTTCCTTACAAGGCCTGTCTACATGGGTAATTGTATCACCCACCTTTACTTCACGGGCATCCTTGATACCAGAAATAATGTAACCAACATCACCGGCATAAATTTTATCGCAGGGAAATTTTTCTAGTTTCAGAACGCCAACCTCATCTGCAAGATATTCTCTATCGGCATTCACAAATTTAACTTTATCACCTTTGCTGATGGTACCGTTGAAAACCCTGAAGTACGCAATTATTCCACGATACGAATTAAAAACCGAATCAAAGATTAATGCCTGCAGTGGTTCAGTATAGCTTCCTTTAGGTGGCGGAATTCTTTGAATAATTGCATCTAATATTTCATAAATACCAAAACCCGTTTTACCACTTGCAAGCAGAATATCTTCTCTGGGGCATCCAATAAGGTCAGTAATCTGGTCCTTAACTTCCTCTGGGGAAGCACTTGGAAGGTCCATTTTATTTAAAACAGGAATAATGGTTAACCCATGATCCAGAGCGAGGTATAAGTTTGAAATTGTTTGTGCTTCTATGCCCTGGGCTGCATCAACTATCAACAGGGCACCTTCACAGGCCGCTATTGACCGGGACACTTCATATGAAAAATCCACATGCCCGGGTGTATCGATAAGATTTAAATTGTAATGTTTTCCTTCATGCTCATATTTCATCTGGATAGCATGACTTTTAATAGTAATGCCTCTTTCCCTTTCCAGATCCATATCATCCAGCAACTGATTCTGAAGTTCACGAGCAGTAACCGTTTCGGTGTATTCGAGTAAACGATCTGCCAGCGTGCTTTTCCCGTGATCTATATGTGCTATTATGCAAAAATTCCTGATATTTTCCATCGCGTGCAAAAATACAATATAAATCGAAACGAAAAATAATAAGCTTTTGATGCAACCTTTGTAATAAATACTCGTCTATAGTATTAAAAAAAACAAAAAATTAGTTCAATCGTACAATTTTTCTTGTTCATACTGATTATTTTGCATTATTTTGTAGTATAAAGTGTAACCTTTTGCATCCTTCATAATTATATAATTAAATCTTTCTTTCTAAAAATAGTAATGTTAATATTCTCAATATGAAAAAAATAACTATTCTCTTTTTGTTGATCCTGACATTTAATTTTTATTCCAAGGCTTCACATAATTTTCTGTCAGATTTTACTTCCCCGATTTCATTTGGACAGAATACCATGGATATAACTCCGGATGCAAGGCTTTACCAATGCTTTGACAGCGCCTTTGTTCAACGTACCCTGGCACTAAATCCCGAAGGAATTTTGTATTACAATTATTTTCTTGACAATTCCTATTACATTGCCACA